>Ga0116231_10000934_pt1 | contig 56610 bp, 52 predicted proteins | sample S1TSphgellanicum_2_FD_89695 | JGI IMG/M metagenome (GOLD analysis project Ga0116231, IMG submission 89695) | Host-associated microbial communities from peat moss isolated from Minnesota, USA - S1T2_Fd - Sphagnum magellanicum MG | ecosystem: Host-associated > Plants > Peat moss > Unclassified...
AAAAGAAAACCAAACCATCAACACCAAGGTATTTAACTAAAAGACCAAACCACAAATAACCAAACTAATATAAATAAAGAAAGTAATTCAACCTTGTGAAAGTAACTTTCAGTACTTTCCTACTCCAATAATTAATGAAACCTAACTAGTTGAGCTTGAATTATCAATAGATTTGAATGTACATAGTTTGAATTGGGAGGAGCATTTCAAACACCTTTAATAGATTCTCATGAAGTTAAGGGAAGTTAACCTCAAACTCAATCCAAACAAATGTGAATTTGTCAAGTCTAAGTTGGTCTTTCTTGGTCATGAAATCAACCAAGAAGGGACACAACTAGATTAGAGGAAAATAAAAATTGTTATGAAATTTCCCATCCCTATTTTTGTTATTAATGTATGAGCCTTTTTGGGACTAATAGGTTATTACATGAATTATGTGAAAGGATACTTGCGCATAACCATTCCATTATTTGAATTAACCAAAAAATATTTTGTCTTTAAGTGGAACCCTAATTGTTAGAAGGCTTTTGAAATTTTGAAGTTGGCATTGGTCTCTACTTCGATTATGGTTAGGCTTAACTTTACAAGGGCTTTCATTCTAGACATTGACTAGTCTACGCACGGAGTAAGGCCATATTTTCATAAAAAGAAGGGAAGAATGAAAAGGTGATTGCAAACACCAATAAGGGACTTTCCCTTATGAAGAAAAAGTTTTGCCCTATGGAGGGTGAATGTTATGTTTTAATGTGGGGTATCATACATTTCAAGCAATATTTGTATCGCAACCATTTTACACTCTAAATTGATCACAAACTACTAAAATGGCTGGCAACGATTTTTGATGCCTATAGAAGGAAAGGCATGTGGATCAATACATTACATGATTTCAGCTTGAAAATCATTCATAGAATAAGGTCCAAACATACAAATGTGGATGCGTTAAATAAGAACCTTGTGGATGTTGTAGAACTAAATAAAAATCTAGTGAATGAGATTCAAGATTGCAAGATGCTGCAATACATTCAAAAAAAAGGGAAACCCTATGGATGAGTAGGAGGAGTTCTAAGATGGGTTTGTTGTTGCAGCAATTGGGAAGTCAAAGATTGTTAAATCATTTGTTCATGGTGGAATTTGTTGAACCTATTCCTACCAAAATAACTGGATTAACCAATATAGATGCAAGACAAGATAATAATATTGTTGTATTTGAAGAGGAAGTTCAAGAGAGAAGGAACAAGGCCACTGGGAAGAAAAAATATATAAGAATTGTGGGATGTCAAAAGCCATTGGAAGTTTGTTGAAAAGGCACAAGCCATGGTTATGATGAAGTAGACCATGAAACATGATATGGGGAGGACAATGACTGTGAAGAATATAGGAATAAAAAGATATGGGAAGGTGAGTTGAACATGATAGTGTTGAATGGAAATCAATTATTGGCAAAATGTGGGGAAGAAAATAAATCTAAGGTTAACAAGCACATTCTACATTATTATTAGAACAATGACAACTTGATGTTTAAGGGACTGATGGTTATGAGACCTAAAGAGCAATGACAAATTATTGTGGATCTGCATAATGAAATTGGCAACTTCAAGGAAGGAAAAACTTTGGTTGAAATAACCAAACACTAATTTTGGCACAACCAGATAGAAGAAATGAAAAATGTTGTGTGGTCATTTAAATGATGTTAGCTTGTGAAACATATGGGTTCTATCAAATTTGAATTTGAAAAGTTAAGGAATGACACACCCCCAAGCTCCTTAGTGGACTCAAATGTGAGTCCAAATTGAAAACAACGGAAAAGCAAGGAATCAGGGCACACTCCTTGGCTCGTAGCACTTTGAGGGGTAGAGGGGCGTGCTGGAGCTCCGGGATGGGACTAGGAAGAGTGACAAGTATCAACTACTCACACGGACCTGCACAAAACCAACACAAGGTGGTTAATGCATAATTGGAATGTTTTTGGTGTTAGGACAAGCCACGAGCAATTCGAATTCACAAGACTCACCACGGCTTGGACTTGGGGGAAGCCACCAACTTCCCCATTATAGTATACTTTGTGCCTCTCCACGAAGCCCACATCCAAATGGCTTTTTGTCCCAGGACTCCCAAGTGGGAGTCTTGAAATTACCAAAGTTGGGACTCTCGCGACTTTGGGGCCCCATAACTTTGTGTGTAGACCTCTGATTGAGATGAGATATGTAACAAAGTTATAGCCCTCTTTGAAATTTTCCAACGATATGTTGCACACCACCTGCACGTAAGGGAATCAGGTTGATTCCGGAGTTTTAGTGGTCGGGAGTCAAACTACTAATTTGATTCCCTTCTTTTGGCCATAACTTGTGTTTCAGATATCCAAATGGGTGATGCGAGCCCATTTTAGACATCTACGTTTCAATAGTTTTCCAATGGTATAAAGAACTCTTCGAACCATTGGGTTTTGACCCTTACAATCGTTCTCTTGAAGTGGAAGCTCCTTTGGGAATGTGAAGGTTCATTCCCTCACACTTTCTTTCACTCCCGGGCTTCCCTCTTGGCCCGCAACCTTGTAAGCCTTTGCCTTGGTCACGAGCCCAAGGCTAGGGTTGCGACAAGGAATATCTTGATTTGGGACCAATTTTATGAAGTGGCATTAGATATAGTCAGGTTGTTACGCGAAATGTGCAATGGCAACATATACATTTTAGTTGCCATTGACCATTATTCTAAATGGTGCCAAACCAAAACAATTGTTGACCATGATGCAAAAATTGTTGCAAGGTTCTTAGAAAATGAAATCATCTATAGGTTTGGCATGCCAAAGTACAATCTAATTAATAATGGTTTTAAGTGGGTGGCTGAATTCGATTAGCTACGTAAGAATTATGAGATTGTGCACCAACACACCACACCACAATGGCCCAAGTGTAATGGTATGGCTAAAAGGATAGTTAAGACCTTGAAGCATGGGTTAACTATGTTGTCTACAACTCTAGAACACACAAGAGATTGGGATAGGCATTTCCCCATAATATTATTTGGGTACCGATGTGGGATTCAAGCAAGTACAAAGTTCTTTTTCCATATGTTGCTGATAGGAAAGACCCCTATGTTAAAAGCTAATAATTTTTTAAGCCCCTTGGTTTAGACATTTGAAGATGATGTTGTATAGCCATCCATCTTGGCAATATGGATGATTGACAAGTTGCAATTCATTGCCAAAATGCATGGGGAAGTTAAGGAAAATGTTTGCCAAGTTTAAATGTGTCAAAAGTGTGCTTATGCTTCAAGAAAAGGAAAACAAATGTTTCTTGGACTCAAGGAAGGAGTGATGTATGTGAAGATGAAGAAACCAAGGAAGAAAAAGTTTTTGGTGTCTAGTTGCGAGGCACCATTTTTATTTCTAAACTATTTGGATGATAATGGGTTTGGAGAACAAGATGAAGGGGGAAGAATGTGTGTTGTTAAAGGCAAGGAGGAACAACTTTGGGACAAACTTCAACAAGATTTGCAATTATTCCATTATGCACAAGTTGTGTGAGGATTGAGGGGTTCAATCCAATTTGTATGGGAGGTGTTACATGTGTGATGAAAGAAGGGGTGGATGAGGCCCTACATGGATGAAACAACACCATCAACAATCGAAAGTTGAAAAGGACAAAACTTTCAGCAATTGCTTGTGATGTGAAGAATTAAGTTATTTTTCTGTGGCATTTGTGTTCATGACCTTTGTTTTTTGCTCGTTATGAGAAAGGTCGTTATTCACTATTGACAACACTTGTTGTGTGGTGAGGAGCTCTCCTTGGGTGCATTTTCTGTGGTTTGGTTACTTTTTCGTTAGAACTTTGATGGTGGTCTGTTGAGCAATGGAGTTGGATGGAGATAAAAGAACGCAACTGATTCAAAGGGGACAACAGAGTTAAGTGGATTTGGTTGCATTAGGATTAAAGAAGTGATTTTTGTTCAAGAGGGGATTGATGGATCACATTCTATAAGAGAAGTAGTATTTTGTTACATTATGTCTTTCCTTAGGAAAAATGCATTGCAATAGATATGGTTTGATGATAGGAAAAGGATGAAGCTACAAGGATTTCGAGAGCGGTTGTGAAATGTACCATTGTTTGTGTGAATCTATTTGTTTTGTCTAGATTGTCAGTTCCTTAAGTCACAAAGAGAGAAAGAACCTAGTTTTCTTGGCATTTTAAGGGAAATATGGGACCTCTGTAGCAAGTTATACCTTGATGTGATTATTGAAAGGTGTCAATTTTCCTTGTCCAAGCTTTTAAAGTTGATTGTCGGTTTCATGCATTCCTTTATTGTGCAATGTTGTTGTTTTGAATTGATTAGTATGTTGAATGATTGAAAGAACTAGCCAACATATTTTTGTCAAATTGTGTAGTGGGTATTGTGTGTATATGTTGCTTATGTGGTTATCAGTGGGCTTTTTGATAAGAACACTTGATCATGACTTGTTGATGCTCAAGAGAGTGAGGTTGGAAAGCTTTGATTCCTAGAAACCCACTGAATTAGGGTTAACAATGATGTAGTGGTGCTTGGGATCAAATTCATGATGATCATATGATGCTATTCATATGTGTTATAATAGAGCTATGATGTTGCAAAATTTCTCTCTATATTGTTGTATGGGGTGTTGCAGTAGTTCAACTTGTCTCCTTTTTGTTACAAGCCTTCCTTTTGTGGTCTATTAGGTGACAACAAAATTTGAACCTTGCCGTGGAAATGAGGAGCAACAATTATGCATTCCTAACAAAGTAAAGATGTTCTGAGTAGGTGCCCAATGGAGATTTAGACCTTGATGTGGAAATGAGGAGTAACAATTATGCATTCCTAGCAAAACAAAGATGTTCTCATTAAGTGCCCAATCCATTGCCCATCCCAATGGGTGATTCTGATCAAGTTGGGGTTCACTGTCAGGGAGGTAAGGGTAGTGGAGAGAGCCAAGGGTCCAAAGAAAACGACAGAACTGCTGTTCTGTGGGAAAGTGTGAACCATGGAGTTGGACCTGTATTCATACTCATGGAAGGGGAGGGAGGTGCCACAAACCTTCACAGCAATTGTGGGGGAGAAAGATGTTTAGAGCAGCTAAACCTAAGGTGAATGTTGTGGAGAATTAGTGGCCTGTAAGCTAGCTTCCCCCAAATTTTAAGCTCAGGTGGGTCAACAATCAACACATGGAGTAAATAGCAGAACAAGAACGAGGTTGCCTTTATTTGAGCAGTGTGGAACAAGCCCATTGCAATTAACTCTTGGAAAGCAAGGGTACATGTGATAATCAATCAAAGCTGCCCAACGTGTGGCTGTGAAATTGAATCTATACTACATAGATTTTTTGGAGTGTAGTTACTAGTCACATGCAGAGAACGTGGGAGTTCACATGGACAATCCTGGATTGTATTAAGTATGGAGCTAATGCTAGCATGTTAGTTTCCTCAATGCAATGGAAAGCTTGCATTTTTGCTGCTAGAATGCCAAGGCGGCTACAATGCATGCAAAATTTGTGGGCTCTGCTCAAAGGTGTCACACCCTGTGGACAATTTGGTCAGAAAGGAATGACTCAATTTTTAACAACTAGAAATGGCACTCACAGAAGCTGCAAAGAGTAGTTATATGGGATGCGGTCATTGATTATGGCAGAGGGCTGCTTGGGAGAGATGTGTTAGGATGATCCAAAAATGCCCAACTACAGAACACAAGCACCTTGAGTGCCTTGACAAAGTTGGGGAAGATAGTAGGTTATTTGTACTGGAGTTGGCATATTTATTAGGTGGTGGTGCTTTGATGGGCCTAGGAGAGATTTTATCAGCTAAAGTTATGCCCTGACCACTAGGTTATGCTTCCCCTTTGTGGGTTGTGTGGTCCTTGTTTCCTCACAATGGTGTTTTCTTTCATTTGTGCCATAAATAAATTTTCAAAAGAAATTTAAAAATTAAAAAAGAAGAAATGAGATTAATGGATTATGTTCTTTGAAATGTCTCTTCTGTGGAAGTTGTACTAGATTACCATCTATCCAATCAGTGTCTTACCAGTGCAAGATCCCTCACTCTAAAGGTCTACATGTAAGAACCCTCACCCCTCCTATGACTATTAATCTATGTATGTTTAGGTTTATCATAGTATTCACCTCATCCTTCTACAATGGGCAAAGTCCATGGGTGAGAGGAACATTTCCAAAATGGGAGGCCAAATTCAACTATCACTTGGCCTCGGCTTCTTATGTTGGGAATGTCCTCACCCTAACACTTTACCCTACATAAGAACCATTCACCTCATACTTTACATGGGTCAAGTCCATGTGTGTGGGATGTTTCCAAAATGCAAGGCCGTACAAAGCTATCACCTCAGTGCAGTAGGCTTCTTATTTTGGGAATGCCCTTCCCCTAAAGCTTTACCCTCATATAAAATCTGACCTAATTGTTCCTTAGTATTTGGAGGTACCTTACAAAGCATGGTCTTACCCCGGTCTCTAAGGCATGCGACTACCTTGCCCTTTCATGTCATTCTGCTTGAAAACAAGCAAGTATTTTACTTTCTCTTTGTATAACCTGTTGAAAGGAAAGGCTAACCACATAACTCTTTTTTTAAAAATCGATTTCAGATTATAAATATTCCATATTAATAATTAGTCGAAAAGGGGTATGATATAGATTGGGTTTTTAATTTTTATGTACCTTTTACTTGTTTGGTGATCTCAACTAGTCATATTGACTAGCACAACCACCACAAAACCCTTTTGGGGTAGCTGGTTGGGATCTACCTATGATAAATCTAAATCTCTTGAACTAGTCAATTGCAAGGTGTATGATGATGCAAGGCAGTGTTGTATGGGTATATCTTTTTCACCTAGATATAGGTGTCAAGTAAAAATAAGGTATAATATTTTTCTTAACTTATTTTTAAAAAATGAATATACCCTAATGAAATGCGTACTCAGCTATATGTAAATTTGAAAAATTATACCCCGTTCAAAACCCTAGAAAGTACCCATCCGTAACTGAAATATATTTTGGCACCCAAGTCAAAAAAAGAAGGTAAGTATAACTTAAACCTTAAACTTTGTTAGTTTTATTAACTGGATGGGTGTGCCTCTCAAGTTCCTTTTTTTTTCCCTTCTTTTTATTGCAATGAGTCATTTTGCTTGGCCCATCACAAAAGAAAACTGAAAATTTGAAAGCTCCCCAAAATAAATGTTTCTATGAGAGGATGCATTGTGTCCCCCTTTGGCCCAGCTATGGGTGAGAGGGGGAGAACTTTGGGCAAATGATATGGGATAAAATTGAGGTGTCAAAAGAAGCTAGGGAGGATCAAAATGTTTGTATATTTGTAATCAAATATGAATAAACACTTTGATTATTGCATTCTGACATTGAATTTAATCTTTTAGAAAAAAATAAATTTCAAAATGTGAAAATTTTCTTTATTTTAAATTAATTGATTACTCCCAAAAGGGTGTACAATAAGCATACTCAAACCCTAACCTAATGAAATTTAGGTCAAAAATTGACACCAAAAACATTTTTCACAAAGCCATGTGCTATTTGATGAGTGGTTGGGTCACAGTGTTGGCCAGTTCTCTGTTTTTAAGAGATCCTACAGTCTTAAGTTAGATTTTAAAAATTTATGGAACCCTATGAGTAAAGCTCCTGAACAAACTTTGAAATATGTGGAAACCTCTTGATAAGATGGAGGTTTTTTTCATACGCATTCAAGCATGGTGAATTTTATTTATTTTTAATAACAAGTGAGCAGTTCAGGTTTGAGTTTGAGTTCAGGGTTATTGATTGAAATGAAATGAAATAAAATAAAATTCTGGATGTTTAATAAATTCATGACAACATATAGAGTTTTTTATGTGTAATGTATGTAACTGAAAAAGAAAAAGGCAAATTGGGAGGGAAGAGGACACTAAAAAGAGAGAAAGAAAAAAGCCATTTTTTCTTAAACTTATACTCAGAAAAGGGAAATTTTCAATTTTTCCCCAAAATTTTTTTATCGGCAAGTGTCAAAATTTCTTCCAAAAAGAAAATCACTTCAAGTTGGAAACTCAAGGTTTTACAGTTAATTTTTCTTTTAAGCAAAGGTTTGTGCCACTTTTGTAAAATGTAAAAATCAGGAAGAACATTTTTATGGCATAGTTCTTGCAAATATGGACAATAGGCCATTCAAAGTTATAAGGTCATATAATATGGTGATATTTGTGTGGAGGAATAATAAACTTGGGACTTGTGAAAAATATATATTTATTTCATGGAAAGTAACATTCATTTGAATGAAAATATTGAATCACATTGTATGCAACTTGAATTCAATTGAATGTCAATTCAATTCAGATTAAATTCAATTCAATTCAAATTCTTAAATTTAATTCAAATACATTGATTGAAATTTTAATTTATTTCTAACTGAAGTGAATTGAGTTTCATAATTGGATTAAGATTCAATTTTCAAAAATGAGATACAAATTGGTGAAAAAAATATTGAAAATATGTTCATGAATGTGATGTTGGGAAAAAAAAATAAAAGACACAAATCCAAACAGACACCTTTCCATGTCTCTTTTCCTTAAGAATGGTCTAAGCTCCAATTTGGAACTGTCCAAATGATGACTCCCCCCCAGAAAAAAGACTAATAAAACCTAAATTATCTTACTTCAACCAAGTCCAATGAATCATTGTCACTAGAATTAATATATTGATTTTTAAAAAATTAAATGCATGCTTTTAGGTCATATATATATGTGCATATATTTGGTGGTTCCCATTTTGCTAAATCTTTGCCTTTGACTTGGCACTTTGTAGAAACCCAATATCCACCCCTTGTTTTAAACTGGCAACCTCAAATTTTAAAAATTCAACCTCAATTCCATTTCGACACCTAAAAAAGCTTGAAATTATTTGTAAAAACCTTGATGTGCAAGAAGTTTGAAAATCCCCTTAAGTTTTTCCAAGGTTCTTTCAAAGAACCTTAACTTCGCAAAATATGAAAACCACTTGCCTTTTTTTTTGGGAGGTTTTTTCAAAGAAACCCAACTTCCCAAATATATGAAAATTGGTTGCATATTTTTCATAGGTTCTTTCAAAGTAACCCAACCTTTGCAAAATATGAAAGTTCCTTCAAAGGCATCCTATCTAGTATTGTGTTTTTGTTCAAGGTTCTAAAGTTTTTTCATTAGTAGAAAGACATGGCTTTTCAAGTTGTCTAAGATGATTTATTTGGTATTTTTTTAATTAGTGAAAAACGTCTATTTTGACAAGAGGTCCATTATATGAGTGGACATTGTACTTATTGTATTCATGACGACCCATTTGACCACTTATCAAATGGAACATCCAATCAAGTTGAACAAAAAATATATCATTGATCAACATGGACAATAGGATCTAATCAAATGGAACATTTGGTCAAGTTGGACAAACAAAAAGAATATCATTAGTCAAGATGACCAATGGATTTTTAATCAAATAAAACATTTTGTCAAACCAAAATGACACCCTACCTACCTATATTTAAGTACCATAATCAGGACCTACCTATGTACCTAGGTAAATAAGTAGGTAATAGGTAGGTTAAATATTTTGATACCTATCTTACCCTACCTACCTACCTAGATACCATATTAAAAACATTTAAGTCATTCTAAATTAGCTACTATGGTAGGTGGGTGAGTGAGCATGTAAGCAAGGTTAAAATTACGTTGGTAGGTGGGTGCATGGGTGGATAGGTAAGTTAGGTTATGTTTAGGTTGGTAGGTAGTAAAATGGCCAATACACTTTCTACTCATTAAATTACATATTAAATTAGTTTTAATTGTTATTTTATTTATTTATATAAATTTACTATATACAATGTAAGATGTTAAATAAAAAAGTTGATAAGAACTAACAACTTATGAAGTTGTAGTCCATTGGTAATAACTTGGTTTATCAAGAAGGTTACATATTCAATATTTGCAACCTATGTTCATGTTTAAAAGGCCAGATTAAATAGGTTGAGTAGATAGGCTAGGTTAGCATCTAACTACCTACTTTTTTTTTCAATATACTTATCATTGTAATTTTTTTTGAAATGTTATTTTAAAAATAAAATTAATTTGACTAATCAAATGATCCATTGATACATGAATTTGAAATTTTGTATTTATCTTCACCTAATTGATGTAAAAATCGACATATTTGCTCAACATTGTTATTAATGTACACAAAAATAGGTGATGCACATAGGTTGGAATAGACATTTTTTTTGGTGCAAAATTTTGCACTATTGTGAAATCTTTGAAATAATGCAAAATTTTGAATGTTTTGTCACAGGTTCAATGATTTCTTTAAATGAAGCATCAAAATTCAAAAAAATAGTTTAAATTTGCAACATTTCTACATAGTGTTCCAGTAGTTAGTAAAAATGTAAGGATGTTCAAAGTTCCCTTTCATGTTTTCTAATAATCAAATTTGGCTAAATTGGCTTATGGATGACCACCACCTTGGCTACATCACAAAAATGGGGGGATACCCCTGGTTGAGAACATAAATTCTTGAGGTGATATTTTTTCCTTCAAGAATTCAGGAAGGGGGAAGGTTTGAATTCTTGGGATTGAAGATCATTGTGTTCTCACCAAGTTCCCATGAAGTTCTCAATGTGTTCATATCAAGTTCCCTATGCATTCCCAACATGTTCCCAATGTGTTTGCAACTTGTTTCCCAACTTCCTAGTATGTGTTCCCCAAGATATTCTTGATAGCATCACACTTTATCCCATAACATTTGCCCAAAGTTGAATTCTCATAACCAATGTAGGTGGGCAAAAGGACAACACCTTAATAATTCCATTCAAGGAGCCCAAAGTTTTATTTGGGGAAGTGTCCCAAAGTTTCAGAATATGTTTTTTGTGATGGGCAAATCAAAGTGGCTTAATGCAAAACAAAAACAAAATTGAAATTTGGGATGCACCCCTAACTAATTAATAATAGATACCTTGTCAATTGCTAATAATTTTTGTTACATCTATAGTTTTCAAATGGCGGATAAACTGGTGGTAATGGCCTCTTAAAAGCATTGTGGGTTTGAGAAGGAAATGCCCAATACAAGATGCTTATGCAATTGCCCAAGATATGGGTGTGCTGCAAGTGCCAAGAAAACACTCTAGTCAATAGTGTTAAAAGACAATAGCAAATTTCTGGCATCATCTTCTATGTAGGGTAGCAGATTAAGGATTCGAACACTTGTCATGTTGCGGTGTCTATAACCTTCATGACCAACATGAGGAAATTTTATTTCAGTTTGGTGGCAATCTTTAGTAGGAAACTCTGCAAGGAAGAGTCAAACTTGTCCATGATCAAAATGTTGTTGCACTTGAAGATGAACTGACCATTAAAGTTTGTCACCAAAAATTGTGGCTGAAACTCTTTTAGATAGGGTGCACAGATTAGAGTACAATATTGAGAGAACTCAAGGAGCCATCTTACACCCATCTTTATAGTATGGGCATGGCAATGTAGAATAGACTGTATCTGGCAGAATTAGCTGGTAAGTTGAAGCCCTTCTTCAGGATCCAATAAGCATATAAATCAAACCCAGGGTGTGCCTCATGCTCTCATAGGGCTCATGTCCATCGGATAACTGCCCAAAACCCTCAGAAAAATTGCAAACTCCTGCATAAGTCGGAGCACAATAGCTAGTCAGTGCTAACCTTCCAGATGGTTAAAACATGATGCATCAGAAACTGACACTTAATTTTTTATCTGGGGTTATGCTGACTTCATCCTGAGCTTACAACCATTTCAGGTGTTATGGGTGTCCCCCCCCCCCACCAATTGAGAAGGTATTTAAGCTCGCTACAACCATAACAAATGGAGAACCTTAGACTATACAGCATACCATGCATGTAATTGAAGAAAGGTCAGTTCTTAGGAGTATGGTAAGGGAAGGTGGCCAGCAAGACATCCACAGTACCTGTAGATGCCCAAGGGCATTTTGTGCTCGTGAGTCAGCCATTGACGCCTCAAAATCAATGTAAAATAGGTAGTCAAAATACCTGGTAATACCCCCATGCAAAACCAAATAAACACACTAAAAACTCACTCGGATCTCTCAACATTAACCCATGTATTACCTTTACATTTCAATTCACAAAGGTCTGCCATGAAACTTGCTCCTGAGCCCTCTATGCTGCAACTTAGATAAAAACAAGCAACAGACCCATGTTGCAGCTTTCTTGGACAACAGTACTAACTCTAACAATCTCCCAATATTAATGATCACACAAAACACCTCCTCAATTTGATAATTAGTTCCAATAGAATATCTTTGTAGTGTGACTCACCCGGATGGTCAAGATTTCATAATGTTAACCCTAAGATTTATGGGAAATGCTGAATTAGATAAGAGAAGTAGAGTAGAGTAGAGTACATACTTGGCAGTGCCATTGTTGCTGTCATCAACTATGCGCAGAGGCCGCTTTCGTTGAGGTCGGCTTTCAATCTGCAAATCCACAAAAGCATAAGCTACTTACACCTTCATAAGAACTTAAGCAATTTCTACTAGTGCATTTCTGATAACCTGAAAAAGGTTGATGTGGAAAATTAATAATACTGTACCCAACAAAATCAAACTCAGATAAGTGGGACAATTATACCTTTGTCAGGTTAATATTTCGGAGTGAAAATACAGCAAGAGCTCTGAATAAAACTCCAGGACCCTCTTCCAATGTAAATACAATACTAGTCTGCAGCAAAAGTAAAAGCGCAAATTAAGTTATATGGCCAATAACCATGGCCTAAGGTCAGCTTCCACATTGAGAAAATCAATAACTAATTTCTTTGAAAAAAAATATCAATTTCATTTTTTAGCTTTGGAAATTATTATGTTTTTTGTGATCTAGAATTATTAGTCTAGTATAATACTGTCATCTGAGTAGCTAAATTGTCCATATTGTAGCCTGTCATAATTATGATAGTTTTCATCACCTCAGTGTCATATTTTCACAAAATTCCATTTCAATATTTAAAGGATTATTTAAGGACAAAACTGACCCTAGGGTAAAGTAAGGTCTGTTGGAAGCAAGATGGCATTCATTCTAAAAATGAAAACCAACTGGAAAATGCCCATTGGCAGAGCTGTGAGAATAGTAACAACACCTTAAAGGGCCGGTCATTTCTTGGAATAATGGGCTCCCTTGCCAGCATTAGAAAGCGGGTGACATTGTCACAATCATCCTGCACCACCGCAAACCAACCAACCATCAAATAAGCCAAAACAAAACAAAACAAAATGACCAGAATTTTCACTTTCAACACACCATTGACAAGCTACTCTCAACATCATTAGGAATAACACCAGGAGATGGATGGCACACATCAAAGCACCATTGGATCACGCATCAAAACCAAACCAAGTATTGAATGTTGGTGACCATGATCTCATTTGTGAAACTTTGAAATTTTATTCCGGAGATTTGTCAGAGAACACTGTTGCCCAAAGTGATTCAATGTAACATGAAGTTCACTTATTTATGACTGTCAATTTTTTTTTATTTTGAACCAGTAATGAAATTTTTGTTGAAAAAGCACATTTTACACACGCAGAAAACACATTTTTCCAAGATTTTCTCAAAACAATTCACAAAATAGCGAAAATTTGCCAGGAAAAACCACTTGGCAATGCTAGATGTTAGCTAGTATAGCAAACTCAACCTATAGCAATGTTCATTGGGTTAGTCATTAAAAAACCATATTTATGGCTCTTCAAATTACTAGACCAATAATAATGTGCATGAATCCATAAAGAAAAATGCACCTGGATCCCATCCATTAAAATCTCGAGACCATAAATCTCAGCTGCACGAGCACTTGCAACAGCTCCTGTGTCCCGCAGATTATGAGCAGAAATGAACTGCATCCCCAATCCCACCGCAGCATCAAGCCAATTGTGATGTAAACAATTCCCAACCCTACAGCATTCCCAAGTTTCATGGACTACGAATGACAACATGAATTGGTGGTTCTAGTGTAAATTCCATCAAATGGATTTTGCTTTATGTGAGAACCTTGGTGTGATGGAAGGGACCTCGAAAGAGGAAAATAAGTTTGTGGTACTGGGATACTGAAATCCTGATCAGGCTGAATTTTTGGAAATAAAATAAAATCTGCTGGAATTTAAGGGTTTATATACCTGTGCAGCTCCTGCTGTATCATCAACAGCTTCCCGAGCACAACCTTCTAATTTTGACAATGTATGTTCACATTGAGCAAGTGCCTGTGTCATCACACCGACAACCAAAGTGTTATTCAGGCTACTGATTACTGTAGCTACGACTTATGTTTGACACAAAATAATTTGGAAAAGATCTATTCACAAAATAGAGAAAATTTTATTGATAGTTGCTGAAATCGTTGAAAATTGAAAACCATTGGGTTACTATTACAAATGCAGAACAACAGACATATTTTTCATACTTATTCCTCAGCTGTTCAAATTAAATTTGAAACTGCCAAACCTTGTTTTTTTAAATAAATAAATATTTGACAAAGAAGTGTTAAACATCAGTCATAGGTATGGTATACACAAGACTGTGTATAGAACTCTTTTGACAGTGTGGATTCATTCCACTGCTGAGAATGTCTGTTCAGGATATGCAGGTGGGTGGGTGGGTGAGAGCCAAAAATAAATAAACAAACATACCTGTGGATGGCTGACAACTCGTCGCAATTGTTCCTTCCTTACACCTGGAAGTGCTAACAGACAATGATGGATTGCTAGTTGGACTTCCCCTACTATATGCAAGCGGTGGCGTAGGAGAAGGTCATAATTTCGGTGAATACTTCCACCCAGAGAATTCTCTATCGGTAGTACTGCTCTGTCCACTAACCACAGCTCCACTGCCTAAAACCACACAATTGATTTCCACCCTCAATAATTCAGGCACAACTTCTGAAGAGAGTGCAGCAGATCACTGACATTGACAGCAGCAAAGTTGAGCTGTGAAGATGGATTCTGAAGAAATGGCTTCAGTTTTCTAGACATGTTTCTTGCGAAGCTTAAGTGGAGGAGTACACAGAGTATGGACAGAAATCCAGGAATTGTGAATACTGGGTGATACGAGTAGCCAAGTTATATGAATGAATCTGCAACAGTCTACCTGGAAAGCAGCATCAAACTGCTCACATGGAACAGCTTCACATTGTGGATATGCCTTGGCAGCTGCTGCCTCACTGTATGCCCCAGGAACTCCCTGCCAAATACAGCACCCAAAATTGAAAAAACAAAGAAAGTCCAAGTATCAACCAACAGAACAACATCAGTAGCTAGCATCTCAAACATGGGCATAAGAATACTCTTGGGTGTGTAAGAAAGAATCGGGGAGTTGCAGGTTCTCTCTCACATAAGATCTAACTAAGTTGTGCTTGTACTTGCCCATATTCCAATGCAATTGTAGATGCATGGTCATGCGTAAAAAACATCAAGAGAAATGGTCATGTGTGAAAAACATCAAGACTCCATTGGGAATTTCCATCGCCTACCTGATATGCCACACGCAAGTCAGATCCATGCCTCGGAGGTAGTGCTAAATCCATAATTGACAAAGGTCCTGCAAAGGTAAAAAAACCACAAAAAACCACAGATGCCTGCCATTACTACATGTGACCATGTTTGCTGTAACTGATTAATCTTACTTGCTGCCTGTTCCTTCTTCCTCTGTTCTTAGGGTTCCAAAGAGCTTGAAAAACAAAAACTCATCTGGAAGAAGAAGAAGCTACTGAAGGCAGAATGAGAGATGATGATGATGGTGCAGGTAAAGTACTCTAAGGTTGATGACCTAATCGTTTGTCATATTGACACTATCTACTTGATGACCAAACTGTGTTGTCATGGTTTTCATGGCAGTGGAATTGACATGGGTAGATAGAATGGCTGATACCACTACTACTGCAACAATCAGCATTTCCTCAGTCCCAGCATGAGGAACCCACATGGTGAACATGATGGAGGAACCATGTTCCATTATCACAAACTTGTGCTGCACAAGAGAAGAAAACCATGTTTGTTTGTTTTTCCCTGCATTCAAAGTTGCTCGGTGTTTTTACTGTCTGTGGATATGGACAATGATCAATGAAGACACACAGAGACAGAGAAAGAGACAGACCCACAGAGGGAGACAGAGACAGAGACATAGAAAGAGATATGAGAGAGCCTTGCAGGTGAAGTAGAACAAGTCTGCAATGATTTTGGGGCTTTGCTCTACAGTGAAGGCACACATGGTTCTCAACATACGAGTGAGGAAGGAAGTACAAAAGGGAACTCTATTCCTGGAAAAGCTTTCCCCCCATTCCCATCCATCCATGGCTTACTTGGAAGCTGAAGGCTGACCAAATCCTTGGTGGAAACTTGCGGAGGACCTGAATCGTTGACAGTCTGTAAGCTGCTGCTGCTCTGAGTGGGTTTCTGTTGCTCCACTTTGGTGAGCTTGGGTCCGCCAGAAGAAGGTTGCCAAGTCTTCTGCGGTTCTGTGATTTGCTGAATCAAGGAGTTTGAAGCAGCAGCAGGAGGAGGAGGAGGCCGTGAATTGTGATTACTACAGGCTCTCCATTGTAGGTCATTCCTCAGTTTCACTGCCTTTGGGAAGAAGCTCTGAGCTGCTTGACCCAGCTCACTCTTCTTCTCCCACACAAGTTGGCTACCACCACCACTACTTCCTTTGAATATGGACGATTCCACTGTCCCTAGTGCCGCCAGGCTTTTTCCCACCATCATAGCAGTAGCCATGGATCTCAAGCTTCCGGAAATCCCAATCCAATTCTCAACCCACCCAACAAAAACCAATCCTCAAAATGCCCAAAACACTCGACCCAAAATCTCCCAAATTTGTCAGAAAAAAGACCCAATCCTTCTCCCTCTCTCCCTCTCTCTCGTGTGAATTTGATTCGCCTCTCTTCTCCAATTCCAAACCTGAAGCTCAAAGCCTCGACCTTCAGCTAACATATGCCAGCTAAGTTGCAAGCTTTCTTGTAGTTATTGTTGTTGTTGTTCTCCTCCTCCTCCTCCTTCTGTTGAAATCTTAAAAGCTTAAACTGCAGGAGGAACAGGGAGCACTGATCATGGACATACTCAAACAGAGAATCTAGGGAGAAAGTGGAGAGAGAAATTATTGTTGTTGTTGTTGTTGTCGTCCTTTTTGTTGAGCTCTTGAAGAGCTTATGTTGAAAGGGAGAACTAACTGATCATGAACATAATACTCAGACAGAGAATCTGAGGGAGATAGAGAATGCAAGGGAGAAATGAGAGAGAGAAATTGTTGTTGTTGTTCTTCTTCTTCTTGAGCTCTTTAAAAGCCTTATATTGCAGGCTGAGGAACAAGGAAAACTAGCTGATCATGAACATAACTCAGACAGAGAGAATGTGAGCAGGGAGGAGAAATGGGAGAGACAAGAGAGACACGTGAAAGATGTAAAAAAGATGGAGATAGCAAGGGAGGGAGAGCAGACAGTTCTAGGGGAGAGATTGGGGTGGAGGGAGGGGGGAGGAAGAGACCCGAGAGAGAGGGAGAGGAAGAGGAAAGAGAGAGGAGCAAAAGATAGTTGACTGAAGACTCCTGAGCAGAAGCTTAGTGGAAAACAACAAACTAACAATGTGCTCACACTTATTGAGTGATATGGGGGCAGATGGGTGGCGCACGCACCTACCTTCTTTGCTACATACATACATGAGAGTTTCAACTTTGGGCAAACCATATGGGATAAAAGTGAGTTGCTATTGAGAACGTCTTCACGTCCAACTTTGGAACTGGGAGGAACCCTTGGATATGACCTCATGGGAACATGATGAGAACACATTGGGAACAAGGGAAAAAAACAAATTGTGTGGGACATAGCACACATTGGTACTAATTAGTTCATGGGTGCGTTCACAACTTTTTCTTTTTCTTTTCCTTGGTTTATTTGAAGGAGCCATATTGATTGACCCATCATCAATTTTTTGGAATATTGGGCACTCCCCAATAGATGCACCTCTTTGGACCCCAAGTCACAAAATAGAGACAAATGGAGCCTCTATAGCCCACCTTCTCAGTTGATATACCTGAGAGTTGAACTTTGGGCAAACGGCATGGGATAAAACTGAGGTGCTATTTGGGAACCATTGTGAGGAACAACTTGGGGAACCTTTTGAGAATCTCATGGGAATGTAATGGGGGACACATTGGGAATAAGAGGGAAAAACAAAAAAAAATCCCAACCCTGCCCCCTCAAGAAAAAAAAACATCTGGACCCCTCACGAGGGCAAGCTGAGCCTTCTCATTGGCTGCATGCAACTTTTATTTCCAAAACTGTTTGTCACCATTTTTGGCCTGGGCTAATGGCAGGGGCACAAACTGTGGGACATGGTTACCTCAATGATTGATACCATAAGGGGAAATTTTTAATATGGCCGCCACTCATTTCTTGTTCTTCTTGTTTTTTAACCTATTCACACTTGGTGACATAAGTGGTTTTTAACTGTCGGACAAGGGTTATAGTCCTATTCACCTCTCTTATTAATTAGATGAGGTGCCTCCCAAGTTCAATTTTTTAATTTGTTTTTTTGCAATGAGTCAATTTGATTGGTCTGTTCACTCAAAATAAATCATACTGTGGGGGCTCCCCAAAATAGAAGGTTCTAATTTGAAGTATTAAGTTCTTACCCTTTGGCCCAGGAATATAGGTGAATGGAGCACAACATTTACCAAAGCATATGGGATAAAAGTGAGGTGCTATGGAGAACATGTTGGGGAACACATTTGGAACCAGGGAAAAATGAAACGAAGTCTGGAGTGAACTAAACGTGTAATAGGGTTTGTCAGGTTCATGACAATTTTAGAGGAGCAATGGAAAGGGTGGAAAGGTATCATTATTTTCACCGTTCAACAGAATAGGGTTGTGTGTGTAGGCCTGAAGGTTCTTTTCGAGGCCAACCGGATTGTTGGATTTCATGGTTTGAATTTGCTTTCTTAGATATGCTTGAGTATGTGCAGACAGGATTCTTGCACATTACTCGTGCACTTTGTTTTGTTTTGTGTACTTTGTTTTTTTCGGGGGGAGAAATATGGCGACAAAACTAATAATCCCATGTGCTTCAGGATTTTTGTGGAAGAAAAAATGCATGAAAGTTGGCAAATTTTGGGGAAGAAAATTCTTTTTGGCTGAAACCCGTCATATTTAGACAACAGGTGGGTTTCAGCACATGGCCAAAATATAGGACGACTCACTCTTCAAGTTTTGTACTTTCCTCTCTCGTCTGTAGCCAAATTTGGGTCATTGCTCTTGTGGATGATTGCTAGCCTAGTGTGGCTACAACACAAAATTGAAAAACAATTCGTCACAAATTGGCAATATAGAGGTATTTTTTCAGTGGCACACTAACCATCCAAAAGAAGAAATGATATAGCATTAAGGTGGTGACATCTTTGTCAACACTGTCCATATTGGTTCTCAGTTCACCTTCACCAAGGTTCTCAGTTCAAATCCATTGGTGTGCAGGTGAAACCCATGCCAGCCCTATGCCACTGAGCTTGACTTGAGGTTCAAACCAATTGGTGTGTAGATGAAAGCCATGCCAGCCCTATGTCACGAGCTTGACTTGGGCTTGCCAACAGCTTGTCACTTGGGTCTGCCATTTTGTTCCAAAAAACAATTTTTTTTTAAGAACCTTTCATAGTTTCCTAGTCTTTACTCCCAACAGCAGCTCCACCCACACCCCCTATTTGGGCCTCTACCAATGTTTATCACATTTACTATAGAGTGTTAATTGTTTTCCCATCCTCATCTAGAAACTTGAAAAATTGAATAGTGAAGATAGTATTTAAATGCCACCACATGGGCCAATCCCTATGACTCGTCAATTGTAAGCACTCAATTTTTATTTGATCCTGCCTTGTGGAGACCACTGTGTCCCATTACAATTTACAGGCTTAAACCCTTTTCACATTATTTGAAGTATGTACTTCATAAGTCAACCGGGCCATTTTATTGCTGCCCAACCTTTTTCATATTGGCAAAATGTATATATTTTCAGTTTTCTGAGGTACCATCGATAGCCAGAATTCCCACAAAGTTTTATCATTGATTAGCAATGTGTTTTTGAAATATTGTTCAAATTGTGAAACAATTGCAAAATATTGCCTCAAAACTAAAAACTGTGTTAAAAGTGGCAAAATTTTCTCACAAAGTTTTAGTCTTGAATTATTGACAAATTCTTTTTTAAAGGGAATTCACTAAAGAGAAATGTTTCATTTGTTAAAGGAAACCCTGAGAAAAAACCAAATTAATGTGCCTAAATTTCACCTTGTGATTTTGTGGAGGTCCAAAAAGTGATTAAGTTAGCTCCCCCTTGGCCTCATTATTTCCATTATCACTCCTGAATTGCCTAATTATTTCCCTTGTTGCTTCAGCATTTATTAATGGATCATATTCCATTGGCCAAGTTTATTAGGCCTCCTACAATGTCCCCCATCCCAATACTATTCTAATCAAAGTGGGCATTCTTATGGGAAAAATAATATTTAAAAAATTTAACTAATTTTTAGAGACAACAATAATTCTAAATTCAATAACTTTTTCTTAGTTGATTCAAAGATTGTAAAACAAAAAACATACACATCACCTTGTACAAGGCTCTCCAACAATACCAAATGTGGAATGGAGGACCCACAATTTGGGAGGGTTAGGGCATGGTCACATCCAATCCAAACACAAACAAACAAACATTTATTGTTACCCCTAAGAGCCTAAGCCCCTTTTACAAACATTATAGATCTACTTGAGCCTTAGTTAGAAAGATGATCCAATTACTCATTCACAAATCAAATTACACATACAATTGTTAGATTCAAAATTCACAACCTCATAATTCTTTGATAAAAAATTTCATCAAATCAAACAAAGAATGATGAAATAGCAAAGATAGATTGAGTTCTTACAAGATTGAAGAGAAAAATCCTGTATAGAAAAATCAAGGACAGGAACCCATCCATCAAAAGTACAAGGTGAAAAGAGAGCATGAGGAGACACAACCCAAAGAAAAAACAAAAGCAAACAATCAACAAAAAATAAGGAAAAGAAGACCCAAGGTACTGTCCAAGGTTGAATTTGAAACTTCAGTAACCAAAAATAAACAAGCTTTTGTCAAGAATTAATCCACAAGTTTTGAAATAACAATGTGAAAGTGAGGATCCTTGAAAAGGGGCAGCAAATTCAGAAGATCTTTAACTCGTGTAACTCCTGCAAACACTAAATAATAGCAACGAGTTAAATGCAGCAACGAGTTAAGTGCTCAGGGTAGGCGGATCTAAGGGGAGGGCTCCATTGATTTTGGTGTCCAAACAAAACTTGAACCCTTCCTCCTGGCGCATCTGACACACTAACAATTATTGAAAATGTAAAGTTCCAGCCCCTCAAAGTAAAGGTGGTCAAGAACTCAAAAAAACAAATCTCTGAACACTACAAAGGTCGGTTCCCAAACACTCACCCAAACATTCCTTGTACGGTGCTTTATTGCTATTAAAGTTCAAAGATGATTTATAAAACTTAAGGTGACACTTGTATAGCACATTAAATTGTTTTTAAAAAATTAGAAATCAGAATGTTATGAGGTTTGAAAGTAGGAGGAGTCCAAAGAGGAAAAACAAAAAAACGTGTTTTGTTAATTGGAAAGCTTTTTTTTTTCTTATTATTTTTTCATTGCTCCTTCCCTTTGTACTTCCAAGATGATTTCCAAAGCTTGAGTTACTTTAAATATTTTTTAATTGCGTCTGGGATCGGCAACTTGAATATTTGAAAATATTAAGAGTCAAATTTCAAGTATTCAAGAACCCCAAACCCTTTTGAATGTAAGCAGTAACCCAAGAGCCTGAACTGCTTCCCATGTTCATTAGGTCAATAGTCCAATTCTTGAAAAAATACACCAAGCTTAGGTCAAAATATTTCCTTGACATATTAGACGCAGAACATCAAGCACACGTACGGTGTTAGTGAGAGAGGCAGAAAAAGAGAACTCAGGGAGGGGCCACAGTGTAAGGTGAAGCCCAAGGCCGTGGGGTTGGTCGGAACACAGGCTTGCATGAGGCTGAGTTAAGCACAGGCCAGATTGCAGTGAAGTCCACGACCAAGGGCTTTAGTGACTGTAAACACCAAGACTGGGCCCTGCCCAGGGACCATCGCATTGGATCCAACTTTTAGAAGTTTTAGAACCAGTTTCACATTAAGTGAAGTGGTTTCTTTGGTGAAAATGTTTAGACTGTTTAGATTGAAATGGATTGTTTTAGTGTTCAGAGTGTGGACACAGTAGATAGATGGACAACATCCCTATCTATGGGCAGGGCCAGCATGTTTGTGATGCCTTGTTTTTTTACCCTTCACAAAGGAAAAATTTCAGCCAACAATGTGACCTCCAATTACACTATGAAAATCTAGCCAGGTCTTTATCGGTGATTCCATGATTTGCTCATCACAGGCTTTGCTTCTTGTTTGACTCACCTCTAATTGTTGACTCAAAAATCTTTCTCACCTTGGTAAGTTAGAGAGGACCAAGTCTTTGATAATTGCATGTGAAAAGTTAGTGCATTCCATGTATCCACCACGATGATGGGTTTTTTTCTTCTCAATAAATTCGTGATGTATAGCCACAATGGACATCATCCACACGAGGAATTAGCCAAATTTGCCTACAAGCCAGAAAGGAAAGTACAAAACTTTAGGTGTCTTGTATCCTCCTACATTTTGGTGAGCTGCTGGAACCCATTGTCTAAAGATGCAGAATTCAAAAAAAAATCTTCAAAATATAGCGATTTTGGGGCTTTTTTTTTCCACAAAAAACCTGTGTATCCTGTAGCACTCATTTTTTTGGTTTTAATCCTTTGTATCCATTGGATAAATATGTAAGATTATCCTCCCAAAAAATTCATGGGGTGGTGCCACATCCTTTTGTAGAATATCTTTTATAATTCATGATTAGAATTTTTACTTTAAAGTTCAATTTGAAATGTGCTTACCATTGGCAATAGAAAATACCTAGACCCAGTTTGGGGGAAAGCCATTCATTTTCTTAGGGTATGGCATTGTTGTTGCTATTAACCACTTTTTTTAATAGGGTATTATGTATTTTATTACAGCTAGATATGGAATATTCAAGTCAATTTCATGATAGAAATCAAAGAAATAAAAACTTCAGAAAAGGAACCTCAAAAAAAAGAGGGGGCAAAAAAAAAAAAAAAAAAAACTTTGTGTGAAAAAAATTCTCCCCAAACAAACTTCTCAACCCTTACTTCTGGATCAGCCTCTTTTAGGAGTACCACAAAACCATGGTTGGCATAGAAGGGTTACCTTAGCGATTGTTGGGTTTAGGTCAAGGGTATATGGTTTTTTGGGTTTAGGTCAAGGGAATATGGTTGCTGGGTTTTTAGGTCAAGGGAATATGGTTCCAATCTCTGTGACCTACCGAGTTCTGCCACTAAAGATTGGTAAAGCTGTATAGGAGAGTCATGAAAGAAGAAGAAGAAGAGAATGGAGGCATATATTGCGGTGGCTTTTCTTTTCCTTTGTGCCATTGTAGTTTGGTGACTTTTTCCTTTTCTGAGGTCAAAGTGCATGCGAGTGTCTCCATGCAAAAGTTGGTCAAAATGTATGCCCACAAATGAGAAATACCAAGCCACGGAAAGTGTTAAAGAGGCTGTCACCTTGCTTCAGATGTATGGCATGTGAAAGTTTACAGCAAGTAAAGCTTCTGCTTGAGTAATATAAATGGAGTATAAGGTCAAAAGGCACACTCCTAGGGTTGATCCTCCTATATACTTAGAGCATCCTGACTGTGGTAGTAGTATAATGCCTTGTATCCATTATTTTGGATATAATACAACTCTTAAATAGCTTGAAATTGAGTTTGGAACCAGGATTTTTAATCGTGAAATTTCACCTTTTTCGACCCAAAATTTTTTAAGTGGTGAATCTCACAAAGGGAGTTTTTTTTTAACCTGCCCCATTTCACAAAAGGACCCCATGGGTTTTTTCAGAGTCATCATGATGAGGACAATGAGAGGACACCCGCGTGATGTCCCTCTGCCACTACCAAGAAAGTGACAATTTGTTCGACATTCACTTACATTTAGTTTAGATCATTGGATTACAAATTTCACAACCCTAATTCCCACCTCAATTTCAATATAATCATGCCCCAATTCTAGACTATTTGATGTGCGCAATATGCATTGGCCATGAGCATTCAAGAGTTTCAAGATTGAGCATTTAGGGGTCTCGAGTCTTGAATTGTGGGCCCAAGGAGAAGGAGGTGACTTAGCAATTCTATTTCCCTTCATAAGCTTGCCATTAGTGAAGTAGTTCATCTTCCTCATTGAACAATGTAGCCAATGGTTGATTAAAGTCATCATGTTTTGAGAAATGTTGGAACTTGGTGTGATTGTGGGTTACAATTCTTGTGATCATTGGAGCATGGTGTGGCCGGCGAGCAATTACAAATTAAGGCACAAAATTAAGGAAGCTCTTAAAGCTTAAACCTTTAAAGCCTCTTTGTGCACTTGTGTTTTTCATCTCAATTCTCTTGTAACTTGTTTGTCTTTTGCTCCTTGTTTTCAAATGTCCATATATATTTGTGCAATATGTTAATTGCAACTTGTGTTATGAGTCAAGACTTGTGAGCATTGTGCACTTGTGTAACATGCATTACGATGCTTGCAATTTGTGTGACTTGTTGTTTCATATGCAACCGTTGACACAACTAAATGTTGACTACAATTTAATGCAATTTGTGTAACAAATTCCTAAATATAGTGACATGGGTGAACAAAAGAACCTTCCTCATGCTCTTGAATTGCATTTCTTCACCTAAATTTTTTGACATAAATATGAATGCCATGCTTGAAAATCTTGTTATCATTGATGCTGAAAATGAATCATGTGCCTTTGCCCCCAAAAAACCTTTAAAAAGGTTGTAACTAATAATTTAAAATTTTAGGAAATTTAGGCTATAAAAATGCCCTAAGTAGAGCCCATTTTTAATGAAATTAGACTAGACTTTATTGTCAAATGTCTAATTGTTTGTACAAGAATTGAAAGGAAGGAAAAGGTTTTGATTGTTAAATTGGACTATACAAATAAACATGCATATAAAAAGAAGGGTTTTAATGGTAAGTGGATCATAGATTCTTAATGTATGCATGAAAAAAATGCTTAGCTTTTCATGATCACTATCCTTCAACAATTAAATACCGGTCAAGCAATGGAACACAAATATAAATTTATTTAAATTACATCTATTTTCAACCTATTGAATAAAAGTAAGCCAATAATCAATCATGGGGTGCAACCATGCTATTACATACCAAAGCAATTGTAACTATTTTTTAATATTTCATATTTTAATGTGATAATTAATTTGGTGTTGAAATTTTTGGATTTACTTATATAGCAACATTTGTAATATATCATGGGAATGTGTGAATAAAATTTAAATCAATATATTGAATAAAAATTACTCATAATCATTTTTTAAATGTCATAACTAATGTTTTAAAATTATTTTTAAACTATTCCAAATTAAATTGTTGCCCAAGGGGGTAGGGTTGACTCCTATTAGCATGGTTCGACCTTATGAAGATTTCCAACCCTTATATGAGTTTTTTGAAATTTCGATGTAATACATTGGTTTGATGGGCTAATTTGGAGATTACAAAACACATACATCATGAAGTTTTTGAAACAATTAATTAATATTGAAAATTCCAACTTTGCCTATTTTACTTGTGATGAGGTTACAAGCATGGATAACACAAGTTGAACAAGTGTGCATATAGTTACATTGTGCATGATTGGTGTTAAATACCATTGTTGTTGAATGTACAACAATTTTTTTTTAAATCCAGGGTTGATAACCTAACTTTGTTGATCATGAGTTCCTTGACAACATATAGGGACCTAATACAAAAGAAAATTGCTTCAAGGTTAATGTGTTTTGGTGTAAATGGGGTCAATGCCAACGTTGGCCAATTATTGCTTTTCAACCTAGTCATCAACTTGGATCCAATTCCAAGTAGGAAATAACCTACTTGCCAAATCCAAATATTTTAATATCTAGATTTAAACCTACTTGGTTGATATTAAGAAATCTAATACCCAAAAATACCCTGTTGGCAAGGTATTACTTTCACAAAAAATAATAACCTACCTATATGTTGGCTAAAACATGTAAGAAATACCTAGGTCAATTATTTGTTCAACATTCATCTTTTTTTTCATCCACACCTTTGTCATTCATTTAAGGCACTACAAAGTAAAAAGGAAAACCCTTAAAAACTTTGCGCACCTTAAAATCTTTGGGTGGTGCCTACCTCCTTCATTGCTTTCGATGACGGCCTTCTTTCAGTTGGGACAATAGATAGATCCTTTTGAAGCTTTCTCTCATCAATTTGCTACCGACTTCATTCTCTTGTGAGTATTTCTCATTCAATTTGTCGCCATCTTCATTATGAGTGTTCATTGCAAAAGGATGAAATTGGATATTGGAACATTGGAATGCAAGAGCTACATGGGGATCTACTCACCTTCAATGTGTTCTCAACTTCTTAATAATTTAATTGAATTATGATGTGTGTTGTGTGTTTATCTATTTTTTTTCAATTTACATTTAGATTTGATCGCCTTGAATGCATTCTCAAAAGTTGACTCAATTTCTAGTGCATGTACATCTATTTCTCTGATCAATTTTTGGTTCATGTTCACATACGATCTATAGTTTTGACTATCCATTTCTCCAACAATAAATTCAATTCCTTTGTTTAATTATGCTTTAAAGTGGTTTACAAGTTGCTTGATTATCTTTAATGAAACTCCACATCACAAATTTAACATTCAACAAATTAATAATGAAAATTGTGCGAAGTGCATTCATTCACAAGTTTGTATACTTTACACATGAATATTATGCTTTGAAAACCCATTTGACTCACAGATAAATGTGTTGATGGATGAAGTATGAACCTATGAATGAATGATGTCACATAGATTTCGCATTTTTTAATAAATTTGTGTGTTAAATGTGTTTTCAATGCACAATATTAATGCATGAAATGAAAAAATTATGAATGAATGAATTTTGCATGATTTCCATTATTAAGTCATGAGTTTCTAAGTTTGTGATGCAAGCCTTTTGTTTAGGGTTTAGGCCTTTAAGGGGGTTGAGTTTAGAGTAGATTCAATGAAATTATTTTAATCCCTTCTATTTAAGGTTTAGGTGTTAAAGGTAATGTTAGTTTAGGGTAGAAACTAGAGATGTTGAAGCCTCATTCTCTATTCCTTCTATTTAAGGTCTAGCTCTTGAAATGGGTCGAGTTCAAGGCCAAACACTAAAGTTCCATTCTACATTCCTTGTTTAATTATGCTCTTTATGGGCTACAAGCTATTGACAATTTCCAATGAAGCTTTGGATAATCATTATATTTAAATATGTTCCTTGTTGAAGTGAGTGAGGAACAAAAACAATGAAACTGATCCTATCCTTCTTTTCAATTTTGTTTTATAAAGCCTTAAATTTAAAGCCCAAACAATGAAGGTCCAATCCATCTTTCTAATTTTGTTCCTAAATGAACTAAGGTCAAAAGTCAAAATAAAAACATTGATTTGCCCCAATCCTTTTATTTAACTTTGTTTTATTTGATTTTGTTCTTAAGTGGGTTGAATTTAGAACAAAAATGGCCCAAATTAAAAGAAAACTTGTTGTTAGATTATTATGATAATGTTTTTCGTCCCAATGATTTGAAATTGGGTTCATTTGAAGCTACATGGCCACCATTAGTTGCTTCAATTTCAACACCTAGTGCGCCATTTAGTTGTGGTCCTAAAAGCATTACAACCCCAAGAATTTTGCATTTAGAAATGGAGGATGCATGAAAGTTGATAAAGATTCAATTGACCTTGTAACAAAAGGCATGGGTTCCTCACAGTAGGGTTTTTCTCCCTTGACATTTTTTCACAATCAATGATGACAATAAATTGGATCTTATTTGACTTCAAACCATGTGATGTGTCATTTGCCATTTTGTTTCACAAACCTATAGTTTTAGTAATACCACTAAAAAGAGGAAATGTTTTATGACTTATAACCAGCAGCATGGCATGACGTCTATGAATAAACACATTTCGTTTTAACATCTAGCTAATTGGCGATGTTGGTAGAATCCCAATTTAACACTTGCTAATTGTAGGAAAGAATTCTTGAAAAAAGGGCGAGTTTTGTTGTTGGCCATGGGGCCATCATAGAACATTTTTGCAATATTAATCCTTACAAGAAGGATCATTTACAACAAAAGAAGTTCATGGAGGATTTGTTGTTTTTTGTTTCCAAATGTTATATGCATATTTCTATTGTGGAGAGTCAACGGCTAAAGCATCTAGTCATGCGCCAAAATCCTAGAGTTATGTTTCCTAATTGAAAACAAATGGTGTAACACACCATTCCTTCCTTGGTGGCCAAAACCATGGACCACTATGTCATGCCAATCTCTGGATTCTTGTGTGACAACGATTGCTTCTTTTGATTTTTGAATGTCCAAATCTAAACATGATACCTTTGCACTTGTGATTAATTTCATTAATCCACAATAGGTACCCTACCATATAATAGTGAGACCGTTTGAAACCAATGATACAATTGGAGTTGCCATGGCAACACAAGTGAAGGACCTATTTTCTTCTTATTCTTATGTGACAAGTTGATTGCATATGTGAAGGACAAAGGTGGCAATCTATCCACCCTCGCATGAACTTTTAGTTATGTGGTCACATGTGCCCCTTTGGGATTTGCAACTCCTTGGTAAGGGAGTTGTTTTGGCCATGTTTTCAGCAAAGCATGCCAGTATGCTTACAATGATGCAAATGTTTGCTTTGGCTTTTGGGAGGTCAATTTGAAGGCCACACAATCTGCTTTGTAGAAAACAATTACATGGATTAAGAAGTCCGACAAGGGATATAATGAATAGAAGTGGGCTTTGCATTGATGCAAGGTTTAGCCATCAAAAATTGAAAACCTTGGTGAAAACAAAATTTGCTAGCAAGGTTATTCTCTTCCAAGAAACCTTAGAATATCAAAATGCCATTAATTTTTGCTATGGTAGGCAAGAGACTCTGGAGTTACAAGGTTGTGTGTCGAATGCATGGACATGGGCAATTCGCAAAGTAATATGTGGAACTATGTTTCTTATTGTCAAATAATGTATCTTCAATCAAACTTGAGGTTATTAGTTAGTCTATGATGCCCTAAATGATGCATTTTCAATTGATGTTTGCATGCAAAATGAGATTCATCAATCTAAAACCACTTCCTCAAATTTTGTGAAAGGGAATTTTGAGTCTAAATTTCAAGCATTTGCATACGTATGATGGGAGAAGTCTTGGTTGTCTTGGCTACATTTCTAGCCTTTTCATATGCTTATAGTTCGAGCAAAGCTCACAACATGTTGGCATTAATGTTAGACTCACAGTTTAAATCTTTAAATGTGGTGAAAGCACCTATAGGACAGGCCAAAATTAATTCGTATGGTGGCAAAATATGATAGGAAGGCTTCGATGTCACTATTGCTAGTTGTTTTTTGATTCCAAAATCCTAGAATTGAGACCCTTTCTGAACTAGCTATTGTTGATGATGATGATTCAATTTTGGGGTAATGACCTTTAATGAAGACATTATACATGGGTTGTTGAAAAATGAACTGACTTTATTCCGCCACTTACATCTGAAGCCTAAGGACTGTGCATTGCCCCTCACTTGGTGGCAATCGCATGAAACAAGGTTTCCAAATGTTTCATTTGTGGCACGGCAAACCCTTAGGATTCTTGAATCCCATATTGAGACCGAAATTTTTTTCATCATAGCTAGAGTTTTGACAAGCCCACAATGTTGTAGGCTAAAAGTTGATAATCTTGATAAGCTCATCATGATTATGAATAATTAGTCAATAGATGCACATGTAGATTGCCCATGAAAGGCCATTCCCTTGATGAATATTTTTAAAAATAGGCAAGTATCATTGATGATAATGGTATTATTTTGGATGTAGCTAGCTATTTTAATGTCGATGAATAGGAGTGATGGATCTAAATCTGTATAAACATTTTGCTTTACTTTTTTAAGGCCAGTAGTTTTGCCATGAATGGTAATGGAAATATGCCAACTTTAATGGTTGGATGTAATGATTAGCATAGTTGTCTTGTTGTAATGACATTTTGATCCATTTGAACTTGTTTAACTTTTAATTATTTTCTCCTTGGACTTTCCTTGATCAAATTATTTTGCATCTTGGTTCAAAGTTCTAAAATCTAATAATTCATGTTTTTTGAATTATGTTGAAGCATGGTATGAGTTGTTGGGCATTGGTGTTCACTGTTGAAAGAGTTATAATTGATTTTTTTTTAAAAAATTGCCAAGGAAATGCATGTCAATCATCTTTGGTCCACCACTATTGGTGACAACATTGCCTGCATGCTAGAATATTGTAATGTAACTATGCTAGAACACAATCATGTTGGAAACTAAGGTACTCAAATGTGAGTTAGTTGCAACCCTTTTGAGTGGTGCTTTTGGATGTTGTAAGGTTTCTTCTTTGACACCTCTATGGATTCTTGCTAAATTGAGACACTAAAGTATGAAACATATTTTAAATCATTTTCGTGACTATTCAAATATTGATCTAGTTTGGATTAGCAACCTTGGATTTTGATTTAAGGGCTTTCATCCTATTATTTGATCGTGATTGCTTCCAAAGATGGTAGCACAAGTTTCTCCTAGGTTAAAATGCAACTAGATTTTTGGATTGAACAAAAGACATTCATGGTTGGTGGTAATTTGGGATGCTTATTGAATACATTTTTGAAGAATTCCCAAATTGGGAGGAAATTGGAAAATAAGTTACAGGAAAGTTGCAAGTATCTTTGGCAATGGTTGATTAATAAAAGGCCAAATATGTGGCCTCTGACTTGTGAAATGTAGCACATGTGTTTAGGTTTAATTTTACATGTCAAGAAAAGTTTAGATGTTGGAATTTTTCTCTTGGATGGAGATATGGGAAACTTGGTGTGCTAGTACTTCCCTTTATTGTGGCAGTCCCAAGAAACTATTATGGGTTAGGTCTTATTCACACAAAATTTCTATGCTACCCAGTCTAAATGCATTGATGACCACCAAAAGGACTAATGCCAAATCTTGCACTTTGATGAGAAACTGCAAAAATATGTCAACATGGGTTTGATTGAAAGGAGGCCATAGAAATTACCATCTTACAAGTTTTGTTTCCATTATGGGAACCCAACCTTTAATGCACACCTTGGTCCAATGATCACTAATGTAACAAAGTGTGTATAGGTGTTTTATAAAAAGGTAAAGGCAAAATTTGATGTCGATCCTAAATTCAAAAAGTGAGCCTAGGGGGTTGTTGTTTTACTCTAGGTATTGTTTCCTAATCTATTTTCACCATCTTTACCTTGGGTTTTGCTATAGGCCATTCTGGAAACTTCAAATTGAAGTTCACCAGATTGAATACAAAACTATTACAATCATATGTATATATTTTATTATATGTGGGCATTTTTTTATTTGTGTACTAAACTCATTCAATTGATGACCTTCTTCCAACTAGAATGTTTTAATTCACCTGAAACTTAGTCAAGGTGTTGGGTCTACTTTGTATAGGTATGTAACAAATTATCTCTATAAAAAACAATAGAAGAAGAATTCATAGTTAAAAGGTTTTGATGTGATTTGAAATAATATGGATTTCATAGGGTGGAAAGGAGAAGTATGTGTTAGCTTGGAAACAAATGTGTGACATTAGCTAAAGAAAGTCCAATGTAGTCTATGAATGACTACAAGTCACATTGGAGGAAAAGGTTTGTCACCTTACATGGCATCACTTCATGACTACTAAAAACCATTTTGTTTGAAGAGAAAATTGTCAATGAGAAAAATGTAGCTACTTCCTTTTCATCTTGATGTCCCATTGAGATAATCCTTATTTTCTATGTATTGTCTTGGTTTGTTGTTTGTTAGTCTAAAAGCTTTTACCATCCATATATTGTAGGTGTCATGAGGGAGTTAGAAGAGAAAAATCTCATTGAAGGGAATGAGGGTGCCTATGTCATTGCCGTTCCTAAGCAAACAATTCCCTTGATAATAGTGAAAGGGGCAATGGTTTCAACTATGTTTCAATAGATCTAGGTTGTCTATGGTACGTGTTAATATCATCTAGATAACAATGAAGCCTGTTCAATTGAACAAATCTGAAGTTCTTTAGAAATGTGTATTATTTTCTAGTTAGCCATATTGTCATTCATGCATGTAGGATTGGTTTTGTTGAACCTTATATAATATTTTTAGTTTTAATTATTGGCAAATGAAGTTTAATAAATATTGGGAAGTTGTGAACTTTACATTTGCTTTACAAATGTCTTGAAGGTATATTGGTGTGCAAGTATTAGCTTAACAAGGAAGCTACACAATGGATAATATATGTCATTGATGTAGGACAATTTCAACATTTTGACATATTTTTCAAGGTGGTTTCCTATTGACAAATAAGGAACATTTTGGATGGTTTTATTTGCATATGGTTGCCCTTAGTTTGTATCCCATGTAGTCCATATTGGATTGTTGGATTTTCAAATTAAAATTTGATATTTAATTGTATTATGGATATAAAATATAACCTTCAATTTTGGTTGATGGAAGCTAGGTTGATTAGCTTGTGAATATGGCGTGCTAGCAACAAAATCCTTTAAGAGGCTTTTACCTTGAACATGTAAATGGCCATAATATCAAAATGGATAAACCAAATTTATATATTTGTCAATGTGATTGTTGTTGGGAGGAAGAGTATATACATGGAATTCTTTGTGTAACTGAACATAATACATTATATCCTCCCTTTGAAATTACAATACGTAAGTGATAAGCATTACTAGTTGGTTAATGACTTTGACTCATGGTTAAGTGCAAGAATGAAGAATGGTTTTTTCATGGGTTTAACTAGTTGAAGTGTTACATTAATGGATTTTCCTTGCAATTTGGTGACACAATTTGTGACCCCATCTATGTGTCATGACATGTAACAAAAATAAAGTTATCAATACATTGTGCACATGTTTCAATTATTGGTGTTCAGTTAAGAAGGTCACCTTGTGTGTAGGTAACACATTGCATTGTTAAGCTAGCTATTTTAATATCTTGCTAAAAACCATGATAAAAATAACCAATTCTCAACATAATATTGAAATAACTGGCCCTCATGCATATTAGGTAATTCTTGACCCTTTTAAAAAATAACTTACTAATAATTAACATAATAGAACCTTTGTCAAATTGATACCAAGTGGATATCAAAAAATATAAAAAATATGGGTATTTGATACCTTATACCCTATGTGTAAATGAAAATTTGAAAATTTTCAATAGCTGGCCCAAAGGGTTATTGAAAAAAATCAATAACTGGCCAACACTAATCAACACCTTCCAAGGCTTTAGATCAAGAGTGACAATCCAAATCCAACATTAATACATTTCATTTATCATTGATGTGCTTTGTATGGTTCATCAAAAAAATCTTGTGGTATAAACCTTTTCAAACATCTCTTTGGTTTCTCACATCAAAAAATATTTTGCAATGTTTGTATGGCTATTTTAACCATAGTCCCAAAATCCATTTGGACTTTACCAAATTGGTAAAGATCATGTAAAATAAAAATTAAAAAAATTGTGTAACATCAAAACTAGATGGATATTTATGGTAGGTCTTGTCAAATGTGCATTGTTTGAATATTACATTATTTTCATGAAAATGGCATTGGATCCACCCAAAATACCTTCTACTAGATTTTTTTTTTTTTTGACTAATGTGAAAACATTGTTGATGTTGAATGTAGTCGTGCCATTATTAGAAATAATACATTCTTTGATTAAATTACACAAAATTAAGGGATCTTTTATTTATTATTTCATAACAAAAGTCAAGATTTGTGAAGGGGATGTAAATCACATGTATTGCAATATCCGGTCTTCTTCTAAAGGTGATGTGTCCATTAATTTCACTACCTTGATCAACATTATTCATAATTTTTTTGTTAGATTACATATTTAAATAAAAAAGTTAGTCGTTTAGCTTTTGAGTTTGGTGGGTAACACATTTGGGTCACATTTCCAAATTAAGAAGGAGCATTTGTTTTTGTTACAATGGACATATATGGAAAGGTGATTGTATCTATGAAGTGAAATGTCAAGAAATTTCAATTCACCTTATTACAAAATTATAAAATTGGTTCCTTAGTCAAGATCTAATGGAGGCATTGGGAGTTGTTTACCCACAATATTGATTTAGTGCAACCAAACTTTAAAAATATGTTCAATGTTCATTTAATAGTCATCAAGGTAGCCCTTTGTCAACCTAAGAAAATAAGATTTGCTTTTAACTATGGGTTCCAACATTTTTTTGGTTGCTATTTTTTATTTTCAAAAATCTTTATTTGTGTTTAGTCGGACAAAAATGTTGAATTGACAATGCAAAAACCTTTTGATGTGAACTTTTTAACCGAGTTATCTAAAACATCATTTAGTGGACTAATCATCAACATGTGTTATCTAAAACATCATGTTGATCTATTTCCATAAGGAATCCTTCACATGTTCAAAAACCTTGACATCATGTGAATTATGCATATGAAAATCTTTAATTCCTTCCAGATTCTTGAAAACAAAATTTCAAAGTACATCAAGTTGGATGAACTTGTGCAAGTAATTAGTTTTGTTGAAAATGAATGTTGTTTTTTTACACTAACATTCATGAAAACTAAACTATGGAATCAATTAACAAAGCATTTGGAGCTTGTCATTTGCTTGTTCAATGAAAAGTTCTTTACTTTGTAAAACTTCCCTTTTGGGGGAACAATTTAAAATTGGAATGACACTGCAACTTGGTACAATGCAAAAGGTTAAAACTTGAAGCAAGAGTCTAATGGATCAAAGCTCGCTCATGGCAAGGTTACCAACTTTCAAACTTTGTTTTGTTATATCCTTCTTATTCTTGTTTATTGAGATTTGTTTAGAATATGGATGCATGAGTGTTTTAAAGTTGTTTTGGATAGCTTGTTCATGCAAGTAGTAATAATTAACCATTTGAATATTGATTGGCAAAGTGAAGATTTTCTCCCTTGTTTTCCCGATCTATGGTTCTTTTGAATCTACATTCAACCCTTTTGTTTGGGTGTATAAGATTTGTCTTTGCATTCAATATTGTCAACTAATGACTTTTTTTGTTCGTGGTAAGCTTTATGCTACAATGGGCAAGACTTTTCTGGTCAGGGTTTGAATTTCCATATAATATGTGCCAAAAATTGAATTTAAAGTAACATTCATTTGCAAAAACTAGAGAAAGGATGATGGGTTATAGTTGTATTTTCGACTCAAAATATTTTCCTTTAACAAATCAGAATTGATCATCTTAATTTCCCTTATCTCTTAAGAAGCTTACCCATTTTCTTCCCATGTAGTTGGGCAGATAGACACTCAATGTTTCCATGTTGCAATTAGAGCTTGAGCAAGGGTTGGCAGGCAGCAAGCTTAGCTTAAACTGAAAACAAAAAAATAGAAAAACACATTGTTTGGAACTGCAAATACACACATGATACAATGATCACCATGCATGCCAACAAAACAAATTTGTCTTTTTTTTGTTGGCCCTGGTTGTGACATTTAAATACTCTCTTACTTTATATTGTCCAACTTTTCATGTTTAAACTTTATGGGTCAGACGTAGAGAACGGTAACACTCTCTGCTGGATGTGATAAAGATTCGTCAAGGCCCAAATATGGGTGTGATTGAGGATTCTCTTTTTCTGCTTTCCTCTCTGACCTGTAGCCAAATTTGCTAATTCATCGTCTGGATGATCACCAGTGTGGCTAAATCACAAAATTGAAGGGGGCAAAAAAAAGACCCCAGCTCACAACATAAGTTAATTAGTGATTTTACAAAATTCACAAATTAAGCATTTAAAACTTTTTCAGTAGCTACTTTAAACTCTCCAGCTTGCTTGATGGGGCAAAACCTGTCCATATGAGAGGTGGCTCTTTGTGAAGAGTCTCAGTTTGATTTTGGCTTTTACAAGAATGATGTAACTCTGGAATAACCTTATTCATGTGAATTAACCAACAACATATGCACCCAAAGTGAAAATCAAGAAGGGAAAAGCAAGTAATGAAAACCAACGAAAGGTGCAACAAGTGAACCAGCACCCATGTTGGTACTTTCACCTTTTTGAGTGAGGCCTCCTAGTGGCCATATTAAGAGGCAATTTTCCAATGGTGCTTCACAATCTCAAAATGGGTGAACATGTGAGATTTCAAACATCCTATCAGAAAAATTAATACAGTGAAACCAATCAATAGTTTGAAATGTACATTCAAAGCCTAACATGATTCCAAGAGCATATGGCAAGAATTTTGTTCAAGTAATTACTGAAGCCAACATAAATACAATGTCAAAAGAAAATAAACTCTATAGTTAGTAATTGTAATTTGATCACATTCATCATAATCACATGCATTACAAAATATGGAAATGCACACATGCAATATGATGATTTCAATATATTCCATTTTTTCCTTACAAAACAATATGTAAGACTGAACTTCAAATACATGCTACCTGGGTAGAGTAAAGATATGGTAAGTCTGAGACATTTACCAACTGGGTAGGGTAATTGAAACAGCAGCCAGTAAACATTATCACCCCAAGTAAGGTATATATTTGCCCTAGTATATACCCATAGGTGTATTAGAGTAAAAAGTATTACGTGCACAACACTGACCTTCTTGACCTCTCTATATTTGTGGCTTGTAGAGACAATATATCATAGTACCATGGCAAGTCCAACATTTTGGTGTGAAATAATTATTTTATTTTTAAGATTTTATTTTGAGAAATAGAATATTCTAAAATATTAAAAAATGTTATCAATATTCTTTCCAAAAAATTCTTGAAATTTTCAACATTTCTGAAATTAACATAGTTAGTTCCAAACTTGCCATTGTACTATAGTAGGCTATACTTGTGCAATGCAAGAAAAGAATGAAAGAAGTGACTGAAATCTCACTGGGAGTGCAGGTGCAGTAAACCCCATGCTCATTTTAGTCACATTCTTGTTTGTGTTGCAAATGTTTTTGGTAACCATCCATTTGAGTAAGAAACACCATTTTTTAGGGTCACTATCACACTCTTTTGTAGCACAAAATATTTGCAAAGCTTTTTTTAAAAATGTGACTATAATGGAGAAAATCTACGACAAATATTAAGGTTTTGTAAATTGTAGTTTCCTTGGACAATGTTAGTGTTGCTTTGTATTCAAGTTGTGCAAACTAACAATAATGAATGCAATTGAAGAGAAAAGAAAAAAATAACTTTCTAATGTAAAGAAGTAAAAGATATGTGAACTTAGTAAGAAAGAATAAAATTTTAATTTAAAAAATCTAGTTGACAAGATACACAAGCTAATAATTAAAAAGCTCAAACTCAATGTAAATCATCACATTAGAACAAGTAGAAATCATTACATAGTAAAGCTTAGAATAACCCATGTAAAATATTTAAATAATTAGCACGTTTATTCTAACATAAAAAAGTTGTTTTGTAAAGTTCTTTTTTTACCTATAATCACAATCTTGTAAAGGTTTATATGGAATGTGACTATACACAATTAAATCACAATTCGTTAGTGTCACCAAATGAAGTGGTCACCAAGGGTGTGATTATAAAGGGGGTTTTCTGTATTTGCTGGGCCAACCAGTGGCACCCAAAGTGAAAACTAAATTGGAATGGTCAAAGAGTTCGGTGGTCAAAGTGCACTTCTAAAAGTCCCAGGGGTCCATGAGCCCAAGTGGAATATAGAGAAGTTTCTAAAGGCCGTATATCTCATCCCTATTCTTATAGAGCAAACCATTAAATTTTGATGGGGTATGGAAAATGTACTCTATTCCAAAAAATGAAAAGTCATTAAGAAATGAGTAGTACATTTATTGGGTCTAGGGCAAGGACCAGTGTTGGCCAGTTATTACTTTACTACAGTTTAGGTTTTTTTTAAAACAATGTGGCACCACACAGGTTATCAATATCAATATTAAAAAAGGGTGTTAAGTAGATTATCAAAAACATTTGGGTAATAATCATTGGTTATGCATAAGAGTAGGTTTTCAACTAATTGGTCAAGAACTGTTGATTAACCCTATCAGTTATACACCAGTTATAGGGGTTTTTTTTTTTTGATTTTAAATTTCTTGTATTAAGGTTTTTAAAATTGACCTACCTTGATGAAATCAGGTCATCCAAATAGATTATTAGGTTTGAAAATTCAATATGAAGTGGTTTTCAATTTTTCGAGTTGTATAATCAATAATCAACTGATAAATTATTAGTAACTGGCTTGAGAACTGGGTCAAAAGTCGAAACTGAATAACCAGCCGACACTGGTCAGGACTAAGGACTAGGGCATTACCGGAATAAGGGGTTACGGGACATGGAGTCAAGCACATGCCATTATTCCAGAAGTTTCCACATCCAAGGGCTTTCCCCAGCAGAAAGACTACAACAATTTTGTCTTTATAGAGCAACATCCCAGTTTAGATCTTTCCCCGAATGAAAGCAGTTAACACAGACTCAGGGAATTGAATAAAAAAGAGAAGTTTCTAGGGCAGTTGGTTACCCCACTAACCAACTTTAACCATACTGTAGTTAAATTCAAATCTCTGCCCCCCACTAGGCTAGTGCCCATTTGTTAGGGAGAGAACCACAAGAGATCCACAGCTGAAGAGATTTCGTTAACTGAAAAGCTCAGGAAAGAGGGGATACATTGTAAAATGTAAAGCCTGATCTGTAAAGGTAGCGTGCTTGGTACACAGATGAAAATTTAGGTTTTATAACATGCCCTCCAAATACACCACAAAAAATCTGTTGGTCTTTACACATAAACAGTCATGTTTTCAAACCCACTGAGTGTGAATGAACGCCACCAATGCCTTGCTCTTTGGTTCAAGCCTTCTTGCATCCATGGGTTGGGGTGAAAAGCACTTGGGAAAGAACCTCTCTGGTGAGACTTGGATTCTTTGAGATTCAAATCTGCTTTGTTTGACCCATACGCATAGAAATGGATACTTCCATAATGGGTCATCCGCAGAGCCTCCATGTTGGCAGTTGGCACCGGTGTAACCAAAAACAGGGCACAAGAAAATCCCTTCACATCAAACATCCATATCCATGAACACAATCCATATAACTTGAATAATCTACAGAATCATCAAATCTGATAATGAAGGCACCTTCACAAGTTCAAATAGTCACTACCCTAATCAAGTAGAAATTTAATCCTAAGAGCCTATGGGGGTCAGATCACTCTGATCTTTCTCTCATGAGCTTCCACTGACACTGTTTGGCAAATCAGAAGGATCCATCCTCACAAACTTCCATCACTCAACAAAATACGAAAATCCTAATATGCCCAATGGTTAGAGAGGTCTTGAGATCTGTAGAAAATGTTGCAAGAAAAGGTCTGACAATGATTCATGGTGTAGATAGGCTTCCCAGAAATTTGACATGTGCAACCCACTGCCCTTACTAGACCCATAGACAAAACACCACCAAAAACAAATATACAATGTGCATTCGAAGGTCCTGAAATAATCAAGCACTCTCTTCCCTTATCCTCACTTAAACCCGTAGAAATTTGTTTGCCAAACGCAGTTGCTTTCAAGATTTTTAGTGATCATCATCATCCCCCCAATCACAAGCTCCTAATTCTGTTGTGAAATTGTCACATTTTGAAGACCAAGGTACTTGGAGGTGGATGTTTGAAATGGCGTTGGTCAAATTCTAAAATTATGGTTTTGTTGTTCATTATGACAACAATGCTCCTCCATCATCTCATAACCCTACCAACATTTCTTTTAGATTGTCACCAACTCTAATACCAAAAGACACGGTCTACAAAATGTTCCCTTCACACTAATAAGTTTATCTCTATGGAACAAAACTTAAACAACCCTTCACAACTCAAGAACTTGATGATACATATTATTGCCAAGTCTTACCAGTAATGGTTCTAAATTTTACAGATGGTTCTAGCTATGAGTCTATGGGGGTCAAATTGCTCTGATATTTTTCTGATGAGCTTCAACTAACATCATTGGCATAACAAAATATTTAGACACCCATGCCCAACAACACAAAAGAAAATAAAATCCCATAATGGAATGGAAATGGAACTATTCCAAATGGTGATGAAGAAAATTGAACAAAGGAAAAACAAGGAGCAACACTAAAGATTCGCAATCCTTAGGAAGTTTGACAAATGTAGCCCATCTCCCCTACTAGAATCCCCAACAAAATCCCATAATTGATAGATGAACTAAACACATTTGGAGGTCCCAATAAAATTGGGTACTCTCTTCTTTCAGAAAATGCTGAAATAGAGATGAAGTCACCTAAACCAACATCCCACATTAAGTATATGTCTAGTAATTTTTATTATTCTCAAGATCCCTAGTGACATTCATCATTCCCCCAATCACAAACCCTTAATCCTAGTGCTAGACTACATTTCTCTAAAGGATATATGGCGCAATGGAAATAAAAATTCCTCTAGAAAAATAATAGTCAACACTTTTAGGCATTCTTCCTTTCAATGGTACCAAACATAACAAATTGCAAAAACCATCAATCTACACCAACACACACACACACCAAAAACTAAAAAAAAATGTAGAATATTTAGTTGCCAAGTTGCAGATGTCCCTCAATATTTATACTTCCGCCACCATCTGTCCTTGATTGATGTCCAACAAAGAATGTCGCAACCCCACTTTGAGGGAAGTGTGAGGTCGCCACTCACACTCCCGAAAATGGGACTTGGGAGTCCTCCGGGACTCCCAAAAACTCAGAGCGCAATTGTAGGGGTCAAAACACCTTGCATTGATGCGTTCTTTATACCGTTGGAAAGGTCTTGAAGTGTAGATGTCCAAAATGGCCTCGCATGAGCCATTTGGACATATGTAGCACAAGTTATGGTCAAAAGAAGGGCCATGAGTCAAACTGGTAGTTTGACTCCTGACCACTAAAAGTCGGGAATTGACCCGATTCCAGTGCGTGCAGGTGAAATGAAACACACCGTTGGAAAGCTCTTGAGGAGAGCTACAACTTTGGTTCAAACTTCGTCCCAATCCAAGTTTGGGGCGAAGAATCATGAGCGTCCAAAGTCCCGAGAGTCCAAACCAGGACAATTTTCGGACTCCACTTTGGGAGTCCCGGGAAAAAGAACCATTTGGATGCAAGTGCAGCAGAGAACTGCAGAGAATACTATATGGGGGAAGGTGGTGGCTTCCCTCGAGTCCGGGCCGTGGTGAGTCAAGTGAGTCCAAGGTAGCTCGTGGCTTGTCCCAACACCAAAAAGGGTGTATAATGAATTCTAACCAACTTGTTGGTTGGATTTGGATGTAGGACCGTGTAATTGAGTAAGCTTGTCCCTCTTCCTAGTCTATCTCGGAGCTTTCAGCACGCCCCTCTCACCCCTTTTAGTGCTAGAAGCTGGAAGCGTGCCCCGAATCCAAAAATTCCGTAATTTGAGTGACTTAGTCCCAACTTGGGGCTAACTTGGGACTTGGGAGCGCGTCAAAGAAGATCCACGTAACATTGTCACACTGTATAAAGCTCACCCACAAGGAAAACCATAAACAGATCAAGCGCCATTGATCATAAAGAGTTTAAGAAACTCATAACCTACAAAAAAAACAAAACAATACAAAAACAGAAAACTTACAATACTAGCCATTAGTCACCATCAATTGTTGAACTTTGGTCATCTTCAACTTTCGGTAGTTGACGACATTATACATCCTCCATTAGGGGTTCATCCCATATTTTCTCATCATAATGTATCCAACAATTGTGTCAATCTTTTAATGATAATTTGCATAATTTTGATTGTAAAGTTGGTATCATCAACATATTGGGCTATCAATTGTTGTTCCTTGGACCTTGGAAGGTTAATCTCTAAAAGCTTCCAACTCATTGATCATCAACTATCACATTTAGTGCTTCACTTCTAATCAAAAATAGGTAAGGGCCAACATGCACCCTACTTCACCTTTATTTTAATGATTAATTCTTGGGAAAACTTGCCATTAATATTAAGCCTAGCCTTTAGTACTATGGAACAAAATTCTTGTCATGGAGATGAACACTTTTGGGATACCTAATTTTTTCATATAGTCAAACAAGAATGCTCGAACTACCTTATCATAATGTGACATGAAATCAAGTTTTATGTGAATGGGGCATAACATGGATGATAACTTAACAAGGATTATTTTCTATGACTAATGAAAAACAAGGAAAATGCCAAAATAGGTTTTGATTGATGGAATTGTTTCAAAGGGAATAAAGAAAAACATGATCTATGTGTTTCTATGTGTTGTTTGTTTTGTTTTTTTATGTGTGAATTTTGGCAACTAAATACTTGTAAGGTTTTTGAATTTTTTAAATGGTTGTGGGTGAAAGTATCCTTGGGTGGTACCACTAGGAACCACTTCAAGGAATGAAAAAGGAACCAAAAATACCCAATCATTTTCTTGAACCCTTTACTTTAAGTGTTTTCACAACTAATATATTTTTTCTCATGTTTATCAATTGCATACACTAATATATGGCTTGAAGTTTATTCTAGATTTGTTTTTTGAAAATTTGAAAATTTTGTATTTTTAATTCAAATGGCCCCTTCATAAATTGATAGCCTTAACTTTGGAAATCCATAACTAAATTATGCTTATTCAAGTAATTTCCTAATAAAAACCTAAAAATAAAATGACTTCCAAATTACCTTAGGGAAAAATCCCAAGAAAATTCTCAAATTATGTTTCAAATTTTTGTTCTTAACCAAAAACTTTAAAGAAAGGAACTAGTGTTACATTCCTGATTTTTAAAATATATATAATAATTAAAAACATCAAAATATAAAATATTCTAATAATATTGAAATTTCAATATCTATAGAACCTAATAAATTTACTCATAAAAATACATTATGAAAATATTTATTTAAGTGTTTCCTATGATTTTTCAAAGTTTGATGGGTTTAAAAAATCAAGGCATGACAGTTCCTAGTGGTACCACCCAGGGAAACTCTTACCCTTGTGAGTTTTGTGGAGATTCTAGAATTAGTGATGGATAGCACTCACGGTTTTGTTTTGTTGGATGCAAATCAAGGAAATTGGCTAATGAAGTGATTGTAAGGCCAAGGAAGTTGGTTGCAAAAGATGAAAGCATGGCTTGCAATTAGAAAAATAATAATGTTTTATTTTTCTTGAAGGGGGGAAAGATTTTTAAATGGGGATTCGGAAGTAGAAATGGCATATCTATGGAATTTGTGAAGAGGAATGCTCCAGATTGGGTTTTGTTTTTTTGAAGTTTCATGTTTTCTTGTATTCCATTGTGCCAAGTTTAATGACAAGAAATCTAAGAAGTGTAGTTGGACATAGATTAAGGATTATGTGTGGAAATGATGAAAATTATAGGGGATTACATAATTGGTGTGTGGATGCATCAAAATTTTGAAAGTAATTGTTCTTGGGAAAAACTTTATATTGACAAGGATGTGTGGGTTGCTAGGCATTTTTTTGGGATTGGGGTGAGTACCTATTTACACGAGAGCTTTGAATGAAGAATGTCTCATGAACTTTTTGGGTTAGATGTTGTAATTTGGCAATTTGATCACTTGTCAAAACCTTCAATTCTTAGGATTTTGTGTTGGGGTGTTTGGAAAACAAACTAGTGGGACAAGATAGGGATATCCTTTGTTTGAAAATGTGCATTTATGTGTTGATGATGCTCATAATCGACCATGGTAGTTCATGAAAGGAGTCGAAGAGATGATCCACACAAAATCCATAAGTTAAAAATAACAATTATTTTTATATGGTGAAATGCATTATAATTAGTAAGGATTTGTGTTGATACCTACATCTTGGGTCATGTAATTAAAAGGCCTCTAGTAAAATAAGGATTTTATATATTTGCTTTTGTGTATAAGAGTGATCAACTTTCATGTACTCCATGGGGAAAGCTCAAAGACTACACTATCTTCATGTAATCCTTGTTTATGACATCCCACATCTACATAAGAAAAACCCCATGATCACACATCATCCAAACCAAAAGCTTTGTCCTTTCACCATGGTTTTTAAGGATTCTTATAATTCTTACTTTGCCAAGGGTTGTGCCAACCTCTTTTTCATCCTATTAGCCAACCTATTTTCCATATTTTAAAAAAACAACTAGTTAGCCTCAATAATTCAAAGGTATTTTCAATCCCTTACTATATGATTTTGAATAGAATATCTTACATGACGCGCTCCTAAGTCACAGGGTGAAACCCACTTGAGGGTTTCACAAAGTCAAGTTGCGGAAAGTTGAGACTTGGTAGCACGCTCCCGGCTTCCAACTCTAAAAACGGGTAGAAGGTCGAGTTGGGAGCCCATGGATTAGACTAGGAAGAGGGACTAGTTTAGCTCGTGTGAATCTGCATCCAAAAACCAACCAAATCAGGTTAGTTTAGCATTCGGGACACCCTTGGGTGTTGGGATTAGCCACGGGCATTTGGACACACAAGACTCACCACGGCCCGGACTCGGGGGAAGCCACCACCTTCCCCCTTATAGTATTCTCTGCAGCTGGTCGCAGAGGCTACATCCGAATGGCACATTTTGTTGGGACTCTCGAAATGGAGTCTCGAAAGTGTCCCGGCTAAACTCCCGGAACTTTGAACGGCCATAGCTCCTCGCCCCAAACTCGGATCGGGACAAGTCTTGAATCAATGTTGTATCTCTCGTCGAGAGCTTTCCAACACCATGTTGCATTCTTCAAAGCGACGTCGGGAAGAGGTCGATTCCCGACTTTTAGTGGTCGGGAGTCAAACTGCTAGTTTGACTCCCGGCCCTTCTTTTGCCCATAACTTGGGCTGCAGATGTCCGAATTGCCAATGCGAGATCATTTTTGATATCTACGTTTCAAGACCTTTTCAATGACACTAAGAACACCCCAATGCAAGGTGTTTGGGCCTTTCTGTCGAGCTCTGAACATTCGGGAGTCCCGGAGGACTCCAAACCTCCAACTTTTCCAAGTGTTGGGCTTCACCCCCACACTTGGCCAAAGTGGGGTTGCGACATTACAACATTCCATTAAGTTTACTTATGATGAGACTATCTACCATCCTGTCTCATTTTCCAATTCAATGATGAGTAACCATGGCGGCCACCTTTCATAGTTATAAAAAACTTTTTGCAACCACATTCTAGTTCTTTTTTTAATATCATCACAAAATTCCAATATAACAAAATTTCAATAGAATATGTGCAAAAATCATAAAACAATTTGTGTCATACAAAATCCAAAGGCTTCAAAGTGTAAAATGGCATGAAAATATATTATTATTACTTTTATATAAATGATGTTTCTTTTTTTACTTATGATGTCTTAATGTGAAGTATTTACAATTTCCATTTTTACTAGATCCATGCAATTATTATGATGTAATTTTACATTAAACTATGTGGTTTTTGTGTAATAAACATGCACATTCACATATGTCATTAGAAAACAATGTCTCATCCATTTGAATATTTAACATATTAAATATATATAAATATTTTTCATATTAACCATAGCATGAAATTCGCGTGATTTTTGTATGAACATATGAAAACCAAATAATTTCCCAAGAAATTTATACGAACCTATGAAGCTTGGTAAATTTGTGATGATTGCCTAATATATATTCCTCTAGATTTTTCAATTCATTTAGTGCCACCTCCACCAAGTCCTTGGTTGTACCATTTCATGGGTCCTATTGCAAAGTGCTTTGGGTCAATTCCAATTTCATATTTCTATCTTTTTAATTAAAATTTCTAGTTTCCAAATGCTTTTACCTGATATATAAACCTATGAACCACTTTTTGGAATTTGGAGAAAAAGGGGGTTGATTCTCCTTAATTCTTCCAAATTCCACCATCCTAGTTAGAGCTATGGGATCTTTATGGGGTTGATTATCCTTAATTCATCCAAAAAATACCATCCACCTCTTTTTGTTCCTTGCTTAAATTAAAATCAAATAGGATTAAACAATGGTTATAGATGTTGGTGTCCCCCTTTTATGTGTATTTTCTACTAACGAAACAATACCAATACCATGCTAGTCATTGCCCTTCCTAGGCACATAAAATATGTCCAATCTTGCTAAAATTTTGACCTCATCCTTTTTCCTATTATCCCATGATAATTGCAACCGTCTTTTAATATCAAAATTGTCAATCACAACAAAATGCAACTCCATTTGTTCCCATGTGAACCATTTTGATTGGTTAATTGATTTGTCACACTCATTAGACTTAACCTTTTTTAATTCCACCATTTTTGAATACTTATGAAAACCCATTTAAAATCATGCGAGAAAGCCCACACCATTTGAACCTATAAAGAAAAACTATTGTTGGGTTATTTTGAGCACAAACATTTGCAATCCCTAGGTTTCCCTTATTAGAACTTGCAATTTAATCCATTGTACTCAATTATTCATTAATTGCCCATCTTCCATCATTGCCATGCAAATTTTATCAAAGACAAGAATGTATATGCGCCTTTGCTAGCCACGTCTTTTTTATTGGTGCACCCTAGCACAACTTTAATGTATCACCCCCTTGAATTGCACCACGATTGGTTGCCTAGGCACTTAGCCTTTTCTCTTTGAAGCTTGTGCTCTTCGATTAACATAATTTCAATGCTAAAGAATTGGTCTTTGTAATATAACCAACATTTTTGAGTCGCTGAAAGGTCATTTAACCTTCTAACATTGTGGGAAACTATTTTCAATTGCATGCTTAATGAATGAGGTACAAATCTTGTTCATTGCTTTATTTTTGGAATCACCATTAGCCACATTTTGTTTGAACAACATTGTCACCTTCCTCTTTTCTTGTCATTTAATTCTCAAGTGAAACCATCAACAAGTTGGATGATGGAATGGGATTAGGGATATTCTTGGTACCCAACAATTGCATTTTTGTTTTGAATAACTCAAGTTCAATGCCTTTATTTGTCCTTGCCATCTTACGAGGAGACTAAATCATACCGTTTGCACCATATAATTTTTTGTTATCTTCTTGGGGGTCGTCCTCCTTCTCTTTGCCAACCACTACATTAACATTATTCCTAATGCCATTTGAATTAACTTCACCATTCTTTTCTAGTGGGGATATGACTACCAATACTTGGCCCATCCTCCACATTAGGCCTTGTTTTACCCACCCATGTCTCCTTTGTATGGTAAATGAAAATGTTATCTTGTAGCATTCATGTTGACTTTTTAGTCACCGCCCCTTCACCCACAATGGGTGTTGTCCCCACTAGTTCCTAGAATGAGTTTAGATATTGGCTCCCAAATTGTTTGGGGCCTACCTTTCTTCCCAAACTTACCTTTTTATTATTTATTATCACCACAAAACCCTTCTTGTTTGCTAGTTCTTTGGCTTGTCCCTTTCCATGAACATTTCACTTATTCTACAAACAATCCCTTTCAAAGCTTGTACCTTTAAAATCTATGCCATGACCTCTTCTTTTGTCTAGGTTAACTCATCTTTTGATTTCCCCCCTCTACTACCATCATGGCTTCCTATGGCTACTATGGCAAGTTTTTTTCTTACACCATGTCCACTATTCCTAGCCTTCCTTTTGGCATCTACTAAGGCTAGGTAGTCCTTGATGTGATGAGACATATCAAAGTAGAAGTTGCAATGGATTGGCAAGTAATCATAATTTTAATTAAAATTGATACAATGCCCCATGTGACCATGTTTTACACTTCAACAAATGCTTCCCAACCCTCCCATGGTTGTAGTGATACATAAAACCTTTGCTTAGATGTCTAAATGGAATCCTTGTCAAATCCAAGGAGATTATCAAGGTTAGAATCAATTTCCCATCTACAAGCTTGAATTTTGTTAAGAGTTTGCACAAGGTAATTATTGTTGGGATTTTCATCCCCTTCAAGTTCTTCGAGCTTTCTAGGTTGAATCCCAGTACCCGATGTTGAAAGAGGCAAAATCTCCCCTAGTTGTTCAGAATGAGGCCAACATCAAAATCTTTTGCATAAAACTCAATCCATTTATTTTCAACAAAAAAAACTTTCCCACATGCATAGTCCAAAATCAAACTTTTATTTCCTATTTTGTGTTTCAAATGGGTTATCCATGTTTTGAGGGCAAAAAATGAAGGTTTATCCCTAACAAAATTAGTTACAATGACATGGTCCTAGGTATAGGCCATTTCTACTTTAACTACATCTTGGTTCACATTGACCAAACTTTTAATATCCTTCAACATGAAGCATGTTTAGTTATGGGAATACCTTGGGGGTAAAGTCTCACATAAAAATGAATTTACTGTGTTGAAAGCAATCATCCCCATATTTTGATTAAATAGTTTTTAAACCCATTCCATTGATAAAGCCTTACAAAATGGGGTTGACCTGCCACTTGTGTCTATTACTTTGCACATAATTTGTAAACATTGTTCCATTGTAGAATTAGTCAACCATTAAAAAAAGGCATTGGAATGCTAAGACATTCTTTAAAACCTATGTGCAATTGACACCACTTCAAGTTCACCAAGACCTATCATTGGATCCTTCCATTACATCTAGTTAGTAGCCCCCAAACTTTAAAGACCTTGTTAAGGGGTAGAAATTTCTACACTAGTTGGTACCATAGGTTTCCTAATAACTAATAGTTACTAGTGGTAGACTTACCGTCCCTTACCAAAGGGATGAAGCTAATGGGATTAAATAGTTTCATGTTAGTGAATAGTTGAAGGTAATCTTCCCAATTATCTAAGAGATTTTTAAGAAGAGATTAGGAAAAAGGCCCTATTTTCATGGGGTCAATGTGAACCTTATGTGTGGCTTTGTGGAGAAGGAGGATTAAAGGAGGTTTTGAAGGACTTTTAAAACATTTGACACATTAGTAGTTGGGTTGTTGGAATGGAGGACTCTTTTGGAGAAGTATGTGTTGTAACATTAAGAAAAGGAGAGTAGTGAGGAAATGTATTTGTATTTGTGTGTGATTTTAATGGAAAATGGTTGACAAATTTATATGTGTTTAGTGTGCATTCAATCTATTAGGAGATGTGGAAGGTAAAGTAGTTACAAATTATACAAGGTGTGCTGCCCCTTTTCATGGTATTTTTGCATTTCTTTTGGAATAGAGAGCCAGGAAGCAAGTGGTAGCCTTGATATTAGTATGCTATTGGTTGCCATAAGAATGTAGCAGCTAGTAGGTGATAATAGGAAGAAGGGAAACACTTGAAGGTAATAGTGTACAAACTAGAAGCTAGGACTATTGTAGGTAATAGGCAATGACCAAAAATGGGTGTAGCTTGTTGTAGATGGTAAGCAATGTTGGGGTGGTGTTCTGGGGTGTTATAAATGGTACACATGGTTACCAAAGGGTTTGCAAGTGTTATTGAGATGGGATAGTCGATGTGGGAGGCTTGTAGACCTACTAGGGCAACATCTAAGGCACTAAAGGTATTGCAACACCTATTGGAAAGTAATTATTCTCTCGTTATGTTCCTTTCCCATGTTGCATTTCTATGTTTTTTTCCTTTGGCCCACCTTTATATAGCCCACCAATGAGATGGTAGGTCTATTTTTAAATAACAAACCCTACCTTCTTCTTTTGTTCTTTGCATGATTTCTTGCTTATTATTTGAGTAGTCATAATAAAGTAAACAATGAAGGTAATTTCTTCTTGATTAATAAGGTGTTGACCTTGTTCCTTTGACCTTACTTCTCGGAGGATGGCAATGATTGGGGGTCACAATTTCACCTTTTCATAGACCTCTCAACCTAGACAAGGAACAACACGACTATAAGAAACTTGGAAAAAACATTCGATAATGTTTGTACAAGGTTGATTGCACCTAAAAAGGAAAGATGTTTGCCTTCATGCAACATTCCAAAGTCAAAGTATCCACCCTTGTAGCTACACCTTTTCTTTAAGCAAGTCCATCTCCTTCCCCTTTATTGAAAATTAAACCTTCAAATTTTTCCACTTTCATATTCACTTGGTGTTGATATTGGATTGGTATTAAAGCCAAGGCCTATTTTTGCATTGTATGAAGTATGTATAAACTTGGTATTGAAATTGGTTAGGTATATGATATTGTATGAAGTTAATATTATTTTAGGTCCCTATTAGTAATATTATTATAAGGTTAAAATTTCTTTAGGTGATACCGGATTGGTATGTTCTTCTATATCAATATATACATAACAATATTATATATTCAAGTTGTTCCCCATATGCTAGTACAACCTTGGTTTCCATTGATGTTGAGTAGGTCTTTAAAATTGCATCACCCCCCAAGCCCCAAGTACTAAGGAGGTTCATAAAGTTCACGACCATAGTTCTTGAAAAAATAAAATACTTAATTTTGATATGTATTTAAATGATAAATCTCAATTTTTTGAAAAAATAAAGAATTGCTTAAAATACTTGCATTTATTTGTTTTTGTTTTTTCATGAAATGTGGAGGATTTTAGAGATTTCTTAAATAACCAAAATGGGTTTTTAAATTAGATTTCCTTTTTCAAATACCCAAGATTAATGGTTTATTGATTTAAAAATATATAAAAAACTAAAAAACATGGTGACAAAATCAAATACCTCCCCCAACTAGTTTTCACTAAAGCCTTTCAAATGCAAACAACATAACATTCTATAAATGTTAGGTGTAAACTTAACATGAACACTTATACGCTAATATTAGGTTATTGTTTTCCCTTTCAAAAAACATCTAGGAGTGAATGATGCCTTAATGAATTCACCCTTGTCCTTATTGGTTTAAGTCACAACCCTATTTAATGGTTCTTGAACCTTTTCTCCTCTTAACTACTTAAGCAATTTCCCAACAATAAAACCATTCACACCTTTTTATTGGTTATATAAACAATTTCCCTTTGTCCTTATCTTTAACCACAAGATTTGGAATAATTCTAGGGGGTGAATGGAACAAGGGGTGGGGAGTTTCACCCCAAATGTGTATATGGTTGGTCTTTCCCTATCTCTTTTTCACTTCCTACCTACATTATTAAAATTATTCTCTAGACAACACGTAAATAAATAAGATAGCATCAAGACTCCAACACACACATACACCTATATTACTAAGTTGTTGGACAACAAACCTTACAAGTTAGGACAACCCACACACACATCACTACAACACCTTGGACAACATGCACAATAATCAAACAACACCCTACACATCTACCCACACTCTTCCCTCCTCTTATTGGATTGCATACACCAAAGGATAGGGCAACCTGCATAAACACACACAAGCTCAAGCTTTAGGTATTCAATCTACCTTTTTGTTCAACACATTCAAAGGTTTATAAATTTCTTAATTTTAAACTCTTGAATCTTCTAAAGCCCCTAAGAAAAAAATACATGAGGATTTCAAAAGACTTTTTGCCTTTTAAGTCCCAAAGTTTCCAAGTACATCCCACATTCATTGTTTTGCCCTAGTTCGAAACCATCATACATTTTTTGAATTTGTTGCAAAACAATTTTTCATTAACCTCTATGATGTGAAATGAGGGGATGAAACCTTAACTTGATGATACAATGTTACCAATTGTCAAAAACAAAACATGACAAATCTTTCAATAGTTGATAGTGATGCAAAAGGGAGATGTGGATGGTTGGTTTTCTTTGTTATTTGTTTTGTTTCTTGTAGGTTATGAAGTGCAATGTTTTTATGGTAACTTGGTGTTTCAACGGCCTTCAGTGTTGTTTCTATGTTTGCTATTCTTCATTTGGGTGAATTTTGTGTGGTGTGGTTGGGGTTACACTATTTATTTGGTGGACATCAATTAAAAATGAAAAACTTCAACTTGGATAAAAGGTCATAATTTGGAGGTGTTGAGTCAAAACTAAGTATCTTCAATTTTTTTGCTTTGGTGGCAAGTCACTGGTTTTTTGTCATTGGGCACTAGGATTATAATGTTCCATGGATGTTATTCTATGAAAAACTTGATTTTTTTGGTGAAGCTATGCTTTTTCCACTATGCATGAACTTTAGCAGAAGGAACATAGGTTTAAAACCAAACTTTAGGGTCATAATTATGGAGATGGTGAAAAGCCCTAAGGGTTTCAAGAGTAGTCATAATGGCAAGTCATTTGTGATGTGTTGGGTGTTTCTAAGATTTAATTGTAAAAGTTGGATCTATTGCCAAGAAGATAATACCCACCTAGTTGGGAGTTCCAAAGTGAGGTTTTGTTCAAGAAAAAACTTGGTCTATTATGAAAGTTTTTTTGATGAGATGTTTATAAAACTACATTGTCTTTGTCAAACTTCCCAAATCAACTTATGGAAAGACAAGTGTTTTCAACTTACCTTTGTGGGGGTGTATCTAAAATCATTGAACCTCATAGTATATGACCTTTTGAATTGTAATGTAAGGGATATATATATTTTTTTAATGTGAAAAACAAATCCATAAATGTTGGGGGTATAGTTCACGAATGAAACTATCACAAAATGACCAATTGAGCTCCATGAAAATGAAATCAGAGCGATATGATCCTTGATGACCCATAGTTTAAATTTTGTGGAATGGACAATAATTGTCTAAACAATTTGTTTATGATACTTATTTTATTTGGGTAATTCACTATTTTGCAATTTGTGGGAATCTAGTCAAGAGCATTGACTTGTGCAATTAAGGATATATGAATTCCTATTTTTTTTGTTACACCTGCACAAGCATGACCTTAACCTTAAATGAAGTAAAATCCCAAGAAATGAAATGAAAAAAATCAATCTCAATTAAACAAAAGAGTAAAAGTAGAAATGAAAATCACAAAAGTATGAAAAAACTAAAAGATCCATACAAGCAAGAAAAACTTCTTTGACCTTCATTCCCCCCTTTTCTATTTTTCCCTTCTTTCCTTACTTCCTCTTTTTTTATTCTTCAAAAAAATCCTTGGTCATTTGCCTCCCACCATCTTTATTCGTGCTTGAGCAATCCTTTTCATGAAATGCTTCTTGAATTACCACCACCACATCCTTTGTTCTCCCATGATATTTCCACCTTTATTCCAAGTCCTCTCTTCAAGTTTTCCTTGAAAGTTCCCCTTCTCATGAATGAACACCTCCATTATGCTAGTTCATTTCAAGATTTAATGGAATGTTATAATCATATTTCAATTTCCAACTCCAACCACTGATGAATTGCCCAAGCCCTCAAAATGTCACGAGGGGCCAATAAGAAAATCATCCCCAATTTCACTTGATGAAAAAACCACTACCTTATCCCCCTCCCCCCAAAAGTCTATACCTATTAATTAAAACAATCCTAGAAGCTTTATCCCTCCCTTGTTGTCCCTTATGTTGTGTATTGCCCAATCTGTGGATAAGATAAAATACTAGACCCTATATTGTCCTAATTTAGTCAATTTACAATCCTCCCATATTTTATTCAAACCATCTCCCCTCTTAATCAAAAGTGACATTAGACCTAATCTTAACCTTAAATTGTGGGCTTGCCCCAAAACTCCTCTTATTTAACAGTATCATGGGGTGAAAGCACAATGTGGTGGGCAAAAAATGTTGTCACAAAAAATGTTTTTTAAAATTGTGCAACTTTCAACTTCCACCAAGCTAATATCAAAAAAGATTTTCATAAATTATACTCAAAAGAAGGTAGTTCAATTGACAATAATGCAATTGTTAAAAGAATTTAGTTTAAAAAAAATATTAAATGATTAATATTTGTGCAAAAATAAATGTTGTCACAATATATTACAAAATGCAAATATACTTTTAAAATGATTCAAAATAATTGCAAAACTTGATAAAATATGAATTATATATTTAATATGAATTGATAGTACCATTTCAATTATAATTGAAATTCTTGACTCATGTGATTTCATAAAAAACAAATTTGGAGTACAAGTTTTTCATTTAAATGAACATAAGTGTGTTATAAAAAAAAAATTGTTAAAAAATTACTTTCATTTGAAATAAAACAAAAATTATGTTGGAGGCATTTGTATCAAAATCCATTTTATATGTTCATCAAAACGCTAGATAAAATCAAAGAAAAGTTGCCCCCAAAATAAAACAAAGTGTACACTAGAAAAAACATTTTCTTGCCTAAAGTGGCCCCCTATAGTGTGCTTTCACCCCATGCTTAAACCCATCCTTAGTACTTGACAAAACAACTAATTCTACTTAAACAAAATGAGTTAGGCTAATTGTGCCCAACATTACACTCCACAATAATAAAAGCAATTATATAGTCCTTTGTACCATACTAAACTATGTATTATGATAAAACCCATTCCATCTCAGAATGTGTGAAACTCAATAAAGGAAGACACCATTTTGTTAGGTGGTAACAAGTTTTTTGGAATTCTACAATGGTGTTCCCCATAATTAATTTGCATTAAAAATGAAACTAGCAAATGACCACTTATCCCGCCTTTAATAAAATCCTTAAAAAGTACTTGATTAGGATTGATGTTGGTGTCTTATTCTAGTAAAACACCAATAGTAATATTTAATATTTATATTGAACAATACATCCAATACTAATATTCAACCCTTAGAATAGAGGTTGGTTATTTGATGTTTATGAAATAATTAGAACCAATGATTTTTTATTTTGATTTTTCCCCCCAAAAATCTGAAATTATAGGTATTTTGATTTTAAAATATTGAAGAAATTGAAATGGAGGATTATTAACAAATCAACTACCTGCTCAACATTGGTGTTATCTCCTTTTCATTGTAATAATTTGAAGGCTTCATACCTTTTCACCAAAAAAAGGAACTTTTTTGTATTACAAAATTGTGCTAAAAAACACTTTTCACAAAATTTCAATATTTTTTTCTTTCCTTTTATTAGCTTTACCTTAGTGGCAATATTTAACACCTCATGCACCCGTCTTTGAACTTTCTACCCTTCAAAGAAAGGCAAAAGCAAAGGCACTCCCAAAAGAAATAAGGTATTGCATTTGGGCAACCTTTCACAAGCAAAAGCAGAACTAATTGTTTTGACCTTTTAAAATACTCTAGATAAACTGAGAAATGCTCTTTCAATTTTACCCTTGAAATTGAAAGTCTTCCCTATTTGTACAATTCACCACACCTCTAACTAACAATTTTGGTTAGTCCACGTTGCAAGATGCAACCGCAAACAAAACAAAATAAGACCAGAACAATGGGTGATATCACATAAGATTGGATAATGTCCTACAACAATACAAGAGACTTTTTAATTGTAGTCTCAAAATTAAGTTTGTATGTATGTATGTATGTATGTTACCATTTAGATGTTTCACTTATAAAGTCTTTTTCCATGGGGCTATTGAGATCACAACTACACACAATAAGCTCTGATCATAGCAACCTGTGGAAAGCCACTGATGTGAACCCTGTTCTAACAATTGCCTTCCATTGCATACTTGCAATGGGTGAAAAATTTATAAGTAATGAATGCTAATAGATTATATTCCAACTACTTTTTAGTGACCTTTCTAGAGACCTTTTATTTAGACATAGGTTCCTATTTTAAAAAAGTTGACAAATGTCACCTTATGATAACTCACAATTTGACTATGATCTTTTTGTGCTCCTGTATTTGGTCAATGTGGAGCTATGAGAGGTGAGAGCCCAGTTTGGTGGGAAAAAAAAATGTAAATGGGTTGGTATGACAAATTGTGCCATAAGAGCACCCTAATGGAAATGTCCCTATATTCCAAAATGTGCAAGATGGATGGTTGTAATTGTACTTTCTCGAGATAATTCTTCCTAATCAATCATTTTGTCATACCCTTGAGAAAGATGCGAAGCTATAGTTGTAATAGACTTTGTTCAAAATATTTTGTGGCATTTGCTCAATCCCAACAACAACATGAGGTTTTTATTCTTGGACACCCATTCAAAGAATTGATAGGATTTTCCTACTGTACGAAAATCTTTGATTGCACCAAACAAAACCCTCATCATGGCCACTTCATGACCTCTAAGCTGATAGAACAAAAATTGCAAAGAGACTACTGTATAATGATTAACGATTCCTTATAGAAATGCTTGGGTACCATAGCCATAACCAATTGTAGAGAGTGTCCCACTAACATGGTAGCACACCACTGGATGACAGCTCCTTGGTTAGTTCACATATCCTAAAGCTTTTTGACATTTTTGCACCTTTTTAATACATGTTCCTGTAGCTGGTTAGTTGAACCTCATAACTCACCTTCTTTTGTGTCCCAGTTATGTCCAATAACATGTGTGCTCTTGCTGGTTACCTAACCCATTGCTTGGGCTGGAGTGAATTAGCACCCACCAATGCACCAGTTGCGGATGAGCCCGTTGAGGCCGTTTTTCTGGATGGACGAAAATCCCATCCTCCCTGCCCGATTTTTTTTTTTTTTCCACCTCTTT
>Ga0116231_10000935_pt1 | contig 56599 bp, 43 predicted proteins | sample S1TSphgellanicum_2_FD_89695 | JGI IMG/M metagenome (GOLD analysis project Ga0116231, IMG submission 89695) | Host-associated microbial communities from peat moss isolated from Minnesota, USA - S1T2_Fd - Sphagnum magellanicum MG | ecosystem: Host-associated > Plants > Peat moss > Unclassified...
AATGCCTTTATCTCTACTGCAGTGGCATTTTCCTCGGGCAACTCTGGAGGGTCTTCATTCTCACCTTCCACATAGTCCCAAAATCCTTTTCCCATAAGGAAATTGGTCATCCTAAACTTCCAAGCATGGAAGTTGTTCTTGTCAAGCTTCTCATTAACAATTTGATTGATGTCGTCTGACATCTTGTCTGCATAGCACATGGATGTCTGCTAACTTAAAACAGAGGTCGAGATGATGCAGAAATGCAGTTTTTCAGCCCCAAAATTCCGTCCAAAAGATCGTATACAATCCCTATAGCTCCGTCTTGGCGAAGACAGCTCCTCGATCTGATGTCGTTTGTCGATGCCTCCCGAAGAGCTCCAACACGGGTGTAGTGGTGAACACGAAGGGGGAAGAGATGATGACCTCTTGTTGTCGTACCGCCTCCTTTGCTTCTTGTGCTTGTTGCTCAGCCCTTAGCCTGTACCAAGCTCTGATACCATGAAAAGATAGGGGGGTAGAGAGCTTGAGCTCTTGCAAACACCCACACCATAGACGACAACAAGTCCTCCAAAAAAAACAGTGGTGAAGATCTGTCACGCACGCATCAATCGATGTGAACGTAGAACGGTCACTAAGCGCGCCAATCGATGTAGAACGGTCACTGAGGCACATCATGAATGTCAACTTTAGTTGAGCTTAACATCTCAACACAAAAGAAGAGTTCAATTTCACATCCAAACAATCTCAATAAACCAAACCTTAAATTTCTAAGCAAAAAATTGCATGAGGAAGATCTTGAGATGCATCAGGTGCATAAGCAAAAACCTCATGATCATATTGAATTGATATTTTAATATTTCATTGAATGAAGTTTCATGTTTTTATCTTCATACTAAATTGTTGTATGAACATGAAAAGGCACATAATATGTGTTTTTCATGTCCATATTGGTGGGTAGGTATTAATTAATAAGGTTTACAAAAAATAGGTATGAACCAATGTTTTGCAACATTCAATCTTGGTTTTGATTTTTTTTTAAAAATTGAAGGTTCTTTGAGTGTGGGTTTGAACCCAATTCTTTTCATTTAAAGACCTTACAATTTTGATTTTAACACATTTTCAAGTTCAAAAAACATCAAGCCCAATTCAAAATTGGGTCCAATTCCATGTATACATTACACATTCCCTTGTGCTAGATATTGTACACATAGAAAATTTTATATCAAATTAAAATCAAAATTTATATAAGTACAAAATTCAACAACTAATAAAAAATAATATTTAACTTTGAAGTTGCGCTTCGTTGTCCAAATCCAAAAACAAAATCAACTTGTTTACTTAAAAAACTTGCCCTTCTTTTCATTTGAATGTTTTTCTTTAATTCTAATTTTGGTCCAAATTTAGCAAAAGACTAGTTCCAATGTCAATTATTATGTTAGTTATAACAAAAAGATGTGAGTTCAAGTCCAGGTCACGAAAACCTAATTTTGAACCCCTAGTTTTAACATTGAAAACCAAAATCTTTTACAACATTGATATGAACTATGAACAACAAAGACAAATAAAGAGACATTATTTTTTAAAACATAGATTCTCACATAATAATATTTTTAAAAAAAATTGAAATAAAATGACATAATATTAATAAATCAATTTCTAATGATGGAAAACTTGTTTATAATTATGAATTGGTAGGTGTTGATTGGTGGGAATGTATAAAACCCCACAATGTGAGTTGTGCATGAGGCCTAAAAAAGACATCACACATGAATCACTTAAAATGAATCCTTGGAAATGAAGGGAAAAAAAACATTCAACCTAAATGAAAAAGGTTAAATTGTCAAGGAGGGCATTAAAGGCCTCAATTTAAGGTTTGTTCACCTTAGTGATTATCTATGGGACATGAATACAATGTGAAAAGGTGTGTCCTATACACGCCATCCATCTTGCATAGTCTATTGGTGGTCACTATTTCATTTGGTATGTGTTGTGCAATTTAAGGAATATAGCCAAGTGAAGACATCCAACATGCAAACACTAAATAGTTGCAATGAATTTAATGCAATTAAACTTTGACACAAAAGTAATCATACTTGTAAGTGATGCCCAACAAAAAATAAAATTTCAAAAACAAATTTACCCCTCTTTATGGTGATTGTGATAAGTATGTATTGGGAATTATGGTTGTTATTTCTATTTGGATCAAACAATAAAAAATATTTTTGTGAACAAAAAAAAGAGGTGTTGAGAACGATTAGATGATTAGTCTAGTCACCTATCCTATCATTTAATCAATTCATGATTTTGAGTGTCCTTATTGTGATTGACCATGATTGTGACCATGCATTACATTTTTTTTGTTCTCAAACATTTCAACAACCTCATGTAACATGGAACTGTTCATTTTTGGCAAATAAAAAATCCATATAAATCCATGCAAGTTTTAAAAATGATCAAATGGACATGGTTGTTAATTTTTAAGATTTTCAATGTTGTAATTTTTTTATTATCAAATGTTCACCCACCTATGAAACCTCATAAACCTAGGTCAAAACCTATATCAAAAGGCATTGATGTCATTTATTATGATGGATGTCACTTGGAAATCAAAAAAAGAAAACCCATGAAGTCCATTTAAATGAAATCCAAAATAAAGATTTTAAAAACATGTTCATAATGCACAATTTTTTTGAAAAACAAAAAAAAACCCATTTCAAAAAGACTTTTGAAAATGAGGTTCAATTTTGACCCTTCAAAAGTCCATAATTACCATCTATTAAGGTTTTAAAGAAAAATACTTCATATTTAATTTTATTATTTCATTCTTCAAAACACATTTAGTCATTGTAAGCAATTTGGAATGAAATTTAATTTTAATTCTTCAATCTATTAACAATTTAATCAACAATCAATCCATTTTTTTAACTTCAAAAGTCCATTATTGATAACGAATGCATTATTAAACAATTTTACGAATGTGTTCATAATCACCATGTTAATCTATTAACAAATTTTAATTGAGAAATTCAAAATTATGTTATTGATTACAATCATTTAAACATAATGCACCTTATAGAAATGACCATTGTGACACCAAAAGTGAGCCATTCAACCATGCATTCACCTATTAGCATGATGAAGGGTTACAAGAGCTTTTTGACTCTATAATTCAAATGAAAATTCCAATGTGCAATAGTTTGTAATGGAAGCTTATAATAAAAAAATTTACATGGAAGATCTACACATAAGATTTTGGGTACAAAAGCAAGTGACTAGTTATTTTTTGGGTCCATATTTTGGTATGACGATAGTGATCAACTCAAAGAATTTGTAGAAAAGCTACCTTATAGGTTGTTAATTCCATGACAATCAGTTGGTGTCATAAATGCCCCATAAGTCTAGAATAACAAAACTATCCATAAAATCACATGAACTAGGCATGTGAAGCCCCAATTTCATTGAAATAGGGTGCATAACCCAAAACAAGGCATGAAATTTAAACAAGGCATTTTAATGGGGTATGAAACTAGGTTTTGGATCCAAAGTGAGGGTCAAATTAGTTCCATCCCTTGTTTGTGCCTGTCAAAAAACTTTGACGAGTGTGAACAAGTATGACCCCATGTGCATTTGAAGTTTCAAGCTCATGTGTGAACTTTTCATGTTTGGTGTGTGAGGTTTGTGTTATGATTTTGTTGTTGAGTGTGAACTTTAATAAATGTTAAAATTTTGTTGTCAAGTGTGAGTTGCTACAAAGGAGAGGAGCATGATGAATATTCGATGGAGATGTGGAATGGCCTACCCTTGAAATAAGCCAAGTTAGAATAAACACAATTTGAAGTAGACATTTTGAATTATTGTTTGTAAATGTGACATCCAATAGAACTGAAATATGAAAAGTTACAATTGTAATTTTGCTTGTCTATTTCACATTTTGTCATTCATACAAGAGACAAACATTTGAAGTGCTTTTTGGTTTGCAATTTTCAAAGAGTTATGAATGTATGTATATATGTTTTTACATTCAATTTAAGTTGAACCATGAGAGGTTCCTTTTGGTAAATAGTTCATCATTAAATTTTGGGCACCATTGATGCATTTGTATTCATCTTAGGGTTTAGGGTTTAAGGTGTTTTTTGGGTTATAGATCAAAGATACCCATCTTTGTTTTTTCATTCAATTTAAGGTAATTACTTGAAGTTCCTATTGGTCTATAACTCATTCTTGGATTCTTGATACCGTTGATGTTTTTATACTCATTTAAAAGACAAACATTTTAATTGTTTTTTGGTTTGTAAATTTGAAATTCATTATAAGTACCCATCCTTTGTCTTTTCATCAATTTAGGGCAACCATTTGAAGTTCCTATTGGTTTGCAACTCATTATAGAATTGTGGGTACCTATTATTCTCTTATATTCATTTGAGGGACAACCATTTCAAAAAAAATTGGTTTGTAGATTTGGGATCCATTTTGGGTTCCCATGCTATCTTTTTTCATCAATTGAAGGTAACAATCTAAAGTTTTGTAGGTCTTTGTAAAAATTTAGGTACATTTTATGTTTGTAAATCCACCTCTAGGTCATTATCAATTGGAGATGTTTTCTAGTTTTGCAAAGGTCTAGGTAAGAATTGAAATTCTTTTTTTGTGTTTGTAAATCCATTTTTAGGCCACCATTTGAAATGCTTTTAGTTTGGCAAGTTTGGGCAAAAAATTGAACATTTTTAATGTTTGTAAATCCATCTTTAGGCCATCATTTGAAATGTTTTATGATTCTAGAAGGTTGAATAAAATTTTGGGTACCTTTTGTGTTTGTAAATTCATTTCAAACCACCATTTGATGTTATTTAGTTTTGCAAGTACGGGTAAAAATCTAAGTATTTTTTATGTTTGTAAATCTATCTTCATGCCACCATTTCAGATTTTTTGGTTTATAGTACTAGGTAAAAATATGGGTACCTTTTATGTTTGTAAATCCATCTTCAAACCACCATTTGAAATTTTTTGATTTGCAAGACTTGGTAAGAATTTGGGTACCTTTTATGTTTGTAAATGCATCTTTAGGCCACCATTTGAAATGTTTTATTTTTGTAGGATTGGGAAACATTGTGGCAATTCTATATAATTTATATTCATCTTGGGGGGCACTTGTGATATGTTTGTGGTCTACAATTATTGGAGTCAATTTTTTAAAATGATGTGGGTATGTATTTGAGCTTAGGAGTAGCCACTTGACATTGGGTAGGTTTTGTAGCTTTGGGAAACATTGTGATAGCTTTACAAACATACACAAAAGTGTGTTTTTTGATTCATACATCTCATAAATGTAGTGTGTTTGTAATCTAACGAGCATTGGAGGTTTAAAAGTGTGCATGTATGTGATATTATGTGTATGTGTGGTAGGTATGGCAAAGTTGCTAACTAATCTATATGCAACACATGATTTCATTGATAATTCCCAAATGACACAAGTTATTGGGAATAAAGGAAAGGCACCAAGGAGGGAGAAAATGTAAAAAACTATTGTGGAATCTTTGTATTTAAATCCATGGCCATAAATTATCAAATTCACTATGCGTCATATTCCACTTGCAAAAAGAATGTGACAATTGATTTCATCAATAGTGTGGAAATCAATCTACATTTATTACCAAATTGCCTACCTTGATTTTCCATTTGTGGAAGACACCTTGAAGGATTAGTTATAAGATGTTTTCAAGGAGCTAAAGATCAACAATTGTAACCATGAAAGGTTCGATAAAATAGTCCTACAATAAGATGATGTTTTGGCATGATTCAAGGCAACCAATAGTCATGCCACAAAAAATGTGCTCAAGAGGAAACATGATTTCATTGATGGGAAACACAATAATAGGTCGGTAGGATCTCCTATTATTCTTAGTTCTCCTTGCTCCATAGAAGCAAATTACCTTAGCCCAACTATTATGCCATTTACTTTGCCAAATTCCATGATAGGCCAACCCCATTGAAAGGCCAATGCCAAAAGTGGAAGTGTTACATGTAGTTTAAAATCAAGAGCCTTGCAACCATGGCATCCTGCTTCCAAATGAACTCCAAGATTTAAAATATATGCATTCCTAATTATAAATATGGATATCAACTATGAGCACAAGAATAAGTTGAGGATTTCCAACTTGAAGGTAGCTTAGGAATTAGGAGTAATTTTAAAAGATGAATTTAAGACACAAGTTAGAACTTGTTTGGACTTGTAGTTAGAAATCTTTGATCCATTTGTGCTCTATAAGATTAGGAAGATGGTCACCAATCATTTCATATGTGAGGTCCCTTTTCCTCCTATGTAGAAAGCTAGGGAGTAGGGTTGTAGATTGGAAGAGGTGATTGAATTTTGGTTTTGCGCTATCAAACCTTCTCATGAAAGTCTTCCATTTTCTCTTTCAAGCCACCAATATCTCACTCCACTTGCTCTTGATATCCAACATGTGTTTTTGTTGTATCCTTGTATGGCATTTAAGTCTAAATTGAGAGCTAACTCCTATCTCCCAATCTTTTGCATTATGAATATTTTTTCTCCCATATACCTTGAATAGGAACTAGTTTTAATCATCCTTATGAATAAAATATTAGCACTAGTCCATGTAAAATGTGGAATATTGAAAGATGCTAACATTGTAGTAAAAGTTTGGGTACCATGTATCTATATAAATGAATAGGCTTATGTGGGTCAAATTAATTATGTTCATAACATAGATTTGCTTCCACCCATTGAAACAAGATTTGTGAACATGTCCCTCCAAGGTTTTGGGACCTCAACTAAAGCTCGATCAAAATATCTTGTGCATCTTGGTAATTCTTGCAAATAGGTGCCCAAGGTAACCTTTTCTTGGGCTATAAGCATTTAATGCAAAATGAAATGTAAAGAACATCATCACACACATAATCGTTGGGCCAATTCAACATGAAAACATCATATCTTGTGACGTTGTCATGCTTCATGAACAAAAAAAATGTATAGAAATCTTTGTTGAAAGCTTAGTTTTTATGTTTTCCTAGGAACAATACATGCTTCACATGTAGACTTAGCATGGGAGGTGATGATAGGCACCACAATGGATGTAAGCTTCTAAAACTTTGTGGTTGCAAAGTTTGTTAGGTTTTTGAATAATGTCAAGGTGGCATGCATTGTGGCTAACACATCTTAAACACCTATTGTTAGGTCCATTAATTGTCTACTTCCCTCCTCCAACTCATGTGAGTTGAAGAAGTCTAACATTACATGCCACCAACCCACACTAGAAGAATATTATAATGTTTTCATCCATGTTATGCAAGATCTCATAATCATTTGAAGAAGAACTAGAGCTTAAAGAGATGATTGAACTTGAAGAAAAATTCATTTGTTCAAAAAGAAAAAACAAATGAGAAAGAGAAGAACATAAGAGAAAACAAACCCTATTGAGAAGAATAAGAAGAAAAATCAAATGAAAAAAAAGGCCCTAAATACAAGAGCAAGAGAAAGAGCAATACAAAATAAAAGAGAAAGAGAAAATCAAGTTGTGCTTCAACCCTAATTTTAGCTCTGAAACCCTAACCCTAAACCTTGGTACTTAATTTAATAAGTTAGAAACTCACATACCAAACCCCAAAACTTAAAAATCCCTAAATCCCCAAAAAGTCAGAAACCCAACAGATCAAACCCCAAAAACTCAAAAAACCGCCCGAAAAGAAGAAGACACAGAAAAGGGCAGCCCAAAAAATCTGCCACAAGTTTCGACGTTTGGTTCCCAGTTCGGCAGACTTTAAGGACAACAGGAAATTGGGGATGAAAAGAAAAAAACTGCAGTCCAGAGTGGGGACCAACTGGGAATGACTTTATGGATACTGTAAACAATGGCCTTTTTTTATTTCTATGTTCCCTTCATCGAGTCTGCAGATTTTGAGAAGATTGCATTGGTTTTCTCCTTCTGTTTTCTATGTAGTATGTGTGCTTGGTTTTCTCCTTGCCAGGTCTTAAATTGCTATCTTCTTTGTGTGGGAAGTGAGCATCAGGACCGAGTCTTCCAGATTTCTTTGTGACAGAAACTCACAAATTGTGCAACACTTGCAGTATTCAAGAATGAGCACAATCAACAAGGAGACAGAGCACCAGTATGTTTGCTCAAAAGAAGGAGGATCACCAATGATACTCCTGAAACTTTGGTGCTACAAGTACTGTTGTAAGATGTGCTTTTCCTTCATGACAAATTTCAGCCTTGACCATTCTAATTAGGGATTTAGAAGGGTTTCTGCTTTTAGAGAGCAACTGATGCACATGTTTTCAGGTCATCTACATGGCCATGCCGTTTGAATAAAGTTTTGTTCAGAGGTAGCAACAGTGAGGGAAGATTTACGAAGTGACTAGTCTGATCAAAGAAAATCTGTAATCGATGTTAGTCATCTTTACCTCTTAATGAGATTGAAGATCAGATTGGAAATTTAAGTTTTCACAGTTCTCCTGGATAAGCATTGGAAGAAATGTCAAATAACATGCTGTGTGACAAAATTCTTGTGCACATTGTCTTTATTTCTTCTTTGAGCTTTGTTGTGAAAAGGGTGGAAACTGCAGGGATTGTGTGGAAGTTTGCTTCTATTACTGTGTAGTTGCATTATTCATTACACCAAATCCAGAGATCTGATGGGAAATCAGAAACGCTTGCAACCTGTGCCTATGAATATTGGTTTGCCCACAGATACTCATCTACACTTGCCTCTGGGAGCTGATGAAGTCAGTGACTAGTCATAGCAACTCATCATTGTTATTTCTAGTGAGTGTTCTGCTCTGACATTTTGTGTGCGACTCTCCCAAGGTTATGGGTACAGTTATTGTTATGCTACATTGAAACTTTTGTGATGGAGATTTCTCTGCAATCACATAGATATGCGTTGACTTGCCATCCTTGTCACAACCATTGAGCAATAACAGTGCAATCTAACCATGTGGTTTTTTCTGGGCTTGTGAGGATCTCATTAAGCAATAGAACATCTTGACTTCAGGATTAGGAAACTCCTCCCCCACTACAAACATACAGATACAAATAAATTCCACAAGAAATGATGCAATCACCAGCCTGCTAGGAATCCAGAGATCCGTTGAACAGATCCCCAATCTGGTTGCATGACCAAAGGATTGCTCTTAGTGTAATGAAGCCAGGAACAATCCCCTGAAGTACAACAAAGAACAAATCTGAAGTCCATCATAATTGAACTGTTTCTATCAATCTCTCAGCTAGCTAGTTATCTCCTCAAGGTGTGGAGAATGTTGTCAATCTATCAGGCAAGTCTCAAATGCTGAAAGGGTGATAACTGAGTGACAAAATTCTGCAACTGATACCATATAGATTGTGAATGGAGCTCTCCCAAAGAATGGATTATAAAAAACACTAATCACTTACAGAAATGCAACTTCACCAACTTGTTCATACTGGGTGTTGTGAGTCCCCAACACAAGTGTATGAGCTTTGTGCATTAAGCATGAACAAAAAATCAACTAAATGAAATCATCAATCCTGTCAAAGAATCAAATGGCTTTGAGGACATGGTGGGGACATCCATCTTCTACTATGTGAGTTCCTATTAGAAAAAGCACATGGGATTTGTGCAGAAATTGGCAATGAGCCATGAAAAAAAAAAACTGGTAGCAAACTTGACCGAGTCTAATGGAAAAATCACACTGAGGTTTGGTAATGGGGGATGGCAAATCCATCTTCTCCAAGCTCATGAACATTTTGTTAACACTCACCACAACAGTGAACTGAACAGCAGGAATGTGCAAGATAACCTGGTTTGGTCCTTCAACAATGTTGTTTGATATCTTCAGTCGTTGGAAATTTTGCCTCGCTTTTGTGCATCCAAGTCCATTCGAGCTGCTCTGGAGTTCATGTACTCATATCCAATGACATCAGGTATATGGGAGCTATCTTTGATCCGCAAGTACCAGCAGAGGTATGTGTTTTCGATTACTGGAAACCAAGGTGCAACAAGTATGTTGATGAAGAAGTACCATGCAGCTCCAAGAACGAGTCCTAAACAACCCCCGGCAATGACTTGAGCTGTGGTATGATACCCTAAGTAAACCCTAGAATACATCACAGTGATAGCAAACGGCCACGGCAACAGCGCGGTGAAAGCTTGCCTGAACTCATCAGCAAAATGCAGCTTGAGTACAGACAGCAGAGTGCAATAGACTGCGAAGAAACACATGTATTGAGAATGACTGGAAGGCCAACCATTGGAATCACACATCTCCAAAGCTTCACAAGTAGACGGGCGCAACTCTTGCACAAAGTCTTTGATCACTTGGTTGATTATTTCCGAAACAATCAATCCTAGACCAAAAAAGAAAGCCTGCAGCTCCCGCCTGAAAATGAAGTGCGTAACAAAACCTCCGAGACCGATGAACACAGGCAGCAGCGACGCCCATGCCAATGCATGACCTAAGTCATCCCCCTTTCTGTACCTCACGTGCGTCAATGTCACAGCCCTCAAGACTATTGTTTCTGTCATCTCTGAAGCTACAATATCTCTCTCTCTCTCTCTCTCTCTCTCTCTCTCTCTCTCTCCTCTTCTACAATCTAAACACCCAATGCACTGCAACTTACACAATCCTTACACGACAAAAAACTACGAACACCAAATTCAACCCACCCTTCACACACCATCCCAAAATGAATTCTTGTCTTGGTGTGAGGGAGATTTCTTCAGATCTCAGTACTGTACTGAAATCTCTTCCAAAGACAACCCCCCAAAAAAAAAATCTCTCCAGAAACACAATATTCTTGTCTTCTTCAAGGTGATAGGCCAATTTCTTCAGATCTCAATGCTGCAACTCACTCCCAAAAAACAAAACCAAAAAAAGAAAGAAAGAAAGAAAGAAAAAAAAAGCCCAACCAAAAGATCCTCCAGAAACCCATCCATCAGAGTGGTGGTATACAATCATTGAATGCACATTTGGATTACACAAACCTCAAAAAGTAAAGTGAGGATGATGATTAAGTTGATAAGCATAGACTATCTACTCAAGCAAATTGGGTTTGTGACATAACCTTGAAGCTCTCATTATGGCTCTTTGTCCCTGAGAAACTGATGAGAGACACTAGTAGTACTACTATGCAAAGCTCATTTGGTCCCATATATTCACAGCAATGTTCACTAGATGTTATTGTGAACTTCTTGTGATTAGGAAATGTTTCATGATGTTCCCAAAAAAACTGAAAATGTTGTTTAAGATTCCTTATAATTGCAATCAACTAAAGAAATGGACAACTCTTTGGATCAATCACAAGATTTTATACAAATGGGTGTGTCACACTTTGGCCTTGCCATTGACATTAAAAAGTATCTTAAGGTAAAAGAAGAATTATGGAAATTCAAATATTTTGCCATGCAAAAATATAATCTTCAAAAATCCTCTATAAGAAACCAAAATCCTTCATGATATCACAACTCTATTATAACTAATCTCAAGTTTCAACACAAGCCAAAATATCATCTTTCAAAAATCCTCATATAAAAATAAAAGCTACTACCTAGGGGGGCCAAAATCCCTTAAGCTATGATACTCTTAATGAATCTAAGCACAATATCCTTGCCTTGGTAGGCAAGACCAAAAAAATATATGGAGAAGTTGTGCTTCAAGAGAATTGATTTCTTGAATGTATCTTGATTCCAAATAAAAGATCAAATTGGATGAAATCCTTCTAAAGAGATGCTCTTACAAATGTGATGGGACAACCATCCGTTTGGGAAGACAAACATTCAAAGCTTGGTAACCAACTTTTTGCTTTTGCTAATGTGTGCCTATTTTTCTTCAAGTTGAAGCTCTAAGTTGCTTGACACTATTAGTTACCATCACTTGATGTAAGCTCAAAATATTGATATATTGTCATTTGTTTATATAATATCAAATCAAAATTCCACAATTCTATAAAATTTTCATGAAATTTTCATTTTCATTGATTTTAGAATATGAAATTCAATCTTCACCTATTGAAAAAAAATAATCATGTATCAAGTAGTCCAAGAAACTCACGAAACCATATCAAGTACAAAAAGGAGATTTCAAAAGAATTAAGGTTTTATTCAAGGTGATGCAACCTTTTTAATTTAAATATGGGTTGTCCTTGAGACAACAAAAGGATTCAATTTTCAACATATGACAATTGAAAGGTGATGATAAACAAATATGAAAATATCTGTGGTTCCAAAGTTGTATTTGTTTCACTACCTATGATATTTCGACTTATCAATAACCACAAGTCGTTAAAACTTCGGCAGCACAAATAGTAAATATTATTGTATTTTCACTTGCCCTGAAATTCAAGATGAAATATATATGTAGGTTGCATTTTTATTCAATTTTGTGGTAAATTTTTAATGGATGAAATGAAACCATAATTGAACTATATTTCATGGATGAAATCAAAATGTAAATGATAATTTTGTAGATCAATTTTATTTCATCCTGAAGTATGATGAAGTATCATCCACAAAAGTTATGGAATCAAAGCTCATCCATTTGAACTTTTGATATTCCTTGGATGTTCATTCACAAAATCTAGATGGGTTTTAATGGATGATGTAAATTGGATAAATTATTCCAATGATGGAATAAAACTTTACATCACACTCCATGGATGATACTTATTTTATTCTGAAACAACAAGAAATTTCATCCAATTGCTTCATTCATTCATTATGAGATATTTCAGCTGGTTGGGCCAAATTGCATCTATCTAACAATCAAGTCATTGCATTTGAACATAATCCATACATGGACTAGTGTTTTTTTTAACTATGCAAGATATTAGTGAATTCATTATGTCCCCTAGTGATTAGGAACCACTTACTATAGGATGAATTCACCAATAGTGAAATAGTGAATTCATCACATTTTTATAATATTTTTAATTAATATAATATTTTTAATTTTAATTTTAAAAATTCAAAATGCAGTCTATTTAGGGTTAACAAATGCTCAACAAATAGTTTAAATCCATGCTATTTGAATATGATTGTTGGTAGTAAAAGTTTGGACCTTGGTCTCCAAAGAAATATTGCATTGTCTTTGCCATTCAACTATCACTTTGCTTTGTAATAAAATCTGCAATAAATTGGATATATGATAATTACTCAAATTCAAGTCTTTTTTACAGAACAAACTTTAAGATATGTTGTCTTCCTCATCATATCTTGTTCAAATGATACAAAGGAAAACTTATTCTTGAACTTTTTTCCCCCAAAGGTTTACATACATATATAATATAAAAACATACAAAATTTCAAACCATTCAAAAAATAATAATGATAAATTTCATTGTTTAATAACATCTCACAAAATAGTTCTTCATGAGAAAATATGGTTCAACAAGCTGCAACATTTGTTTACACAAAAAAGTTTATGAAAACCATAAACAAAATATTTAAAAATCATTTATCTTAATAAATAATAAAATTGATACTAATTTTTCATATTACATTATAAAATAGCTAATATAGTATGTCAAAAATTTATATTATATTATATTTTAGTTATAATATTTTGTGATATATAGATCATTACATGTTAAGTATTGAATATAATCTATGAACAATGTGTTATATATATATATATATATATAAAGACATGTAAATTATATTAACATACATAGATTTAATAAATTTAGACATAATTTTAATGCAATATAAATTAATAAAGAAGTTATTAGTTTGTAAAAAAATTAAAATAGTTATTTGAATAATACAAAAAATTGACCATAGTAAATTCCCTTATTGAATTGCTAATACTAGACATGGACATGAATGGTGCAAGAATATGGTCACCTAGTTCACTTTTAGGTTAAATGGTGCAATGAAATGGTGGCCTATAATGACCTAATCCATAATGAATTGAATAGTTGAACAAAGCCTCACTTTTGTAGTAACCCCTACACATCATTAAGTTTGAATCTAGGGCCTTTTGTGATCCCAATCTCAAGGACGAGGCTATACTAGTGAGCCATCACCCCTTGGGTGTTTAACATACATTTTTGCTAAGGGTGATAATGTGGAGATGTATCTAGTACACCTATTGGCAACCATAAGATGTGGGCAAAATTTCACCAAATTTTGACCTGAAATATATGATTTCAACACATCCAAAGGTTTTTCATGGAAAAAATGATCCAAATTCAGAAGATTTTGAGAAAAAAATTATAATCCAAATCATCAGATTTTTATGATAAGTTCCAGTAGGCAAGCCAAGAGCACTACCAATAGCTTGTCAATGGGTATGCTATTGTGCTACAAATTCCTTTTGTTCCATAAGCATGTTCTGTCCATGATATGAACGGCCGCTGTGTGGCCAAAAATGGGTTGTGTGAACTGCAAATATTTTTGCAAAAGAAGATATCATAGCAACCTAATAATTTTCCTAATTATCTCCACTATCTACTTCTATTGCAAGAAGGGGGACTTAAAACGACCTTATCACTATTATTATCAATGCTTACTTAATTGGGGGGAGCCCATACTCAGATTCTCAAGACCTTGTCCACATTCCCACTTAAAATGCACAGTAAGAGCATCCCCACCGGTGCTGAGTATGTGACCCTGCAATTTACAATTAGATGAAGAAAAGTCAAAACATGTCGGTTTAGCTCAGGAAATTGGTTTTCTTGCTACATATGTGCTCCATCCTACATATGTGGTCCATTTGCTGAGGCTGGTAAATGTCGAAGCTTTGCTCACCTGCTAGAAAAGAGTGTAATAAATATGATCTGACTATTGCTTCCTGTTTTTGATTCGTCAAACATAATGCTTGGTCCAGGTGGTCTGCTATTAGTAGTTCCCACACATTTGCAGTCCCCGTTTTAGTTTTATGGGTGGGGTTGCAAAAAAAAGTAAATAACTAAACTTGGATGTGAAAAATATTTTTGCAGGGTCACATACTAAGTGGTGGGGATGCTGTGTAACATGTGTTATTAAAATCTCATGATCATTAAGCAAGAAGAGACTACAACAGACTACAGTCTTCAATGTTCCACTCGTTCATGTGGTTATTGCCCGTGAGGGTTTTTTAAGACCCTCACACTTTAAATTCCATTAAAGTTAAACTCAAATGTTTTCAAATTAACACTGTACATATAAACAACTTCTTCAACAAAATGAATGTCATCAGCTGAAGCTCAACATGATTTAGAGCATCTTTTCATAAGTAGGCTATATGGTTGGGTTAGGAACAGAGGACCACCATAGTATGATTGGTCCAGGTGGGTTGCTATTAGTAATCTCCCACCTATTTGTAGTTTCAGTTTTAGTTTAATGGGTGGAGTTGGAAAAAAATAAAATAACAACAAAAAGTTGGAAGATTAGACATAAGAAATATTTTTGCAGAGTCACATATTGAGCACCGCTCGAGATGCTCTAAACATACCAAATCAAACTCCACAATTCTTTTATATTTTCTTTTCTTCACTATGAGGGCTATGTAGGATCTTGTTGTACTTAGGTGGGGTTCTTTTGAAGTCTTAAATGGAGACTAATGTTGGCTGTGCCCTTGGTCCAAGTGTGAACTGGTTACCCAACTAATTTTTCCTTCCAAAATCATTTTTTCAAACTTAATTAAAATTTCAATAACAAAACCACTCAAAATTCAATAATTGTGGCACCTTAGGTCTAAAATTTTCCAAATCAGCTTCACTAAATCTTACTCATTGATGGCTTTCCAAGAATATCAAGAGTGCACCCAAATTTCTCTATAGTTTTTTTTTTTTTGGTTTAAATGAATTTTTAGTGAAAATTTTATCAAAAATTCAATAACTTTTCCACTATAGGTTGAGACATAAACATAATGAAACCAACTTAATCATCAAGGACTTTCTAAAAGTACCAAGAGCAGAGCAAGAGGCGTTGTGGTTTGAGAGATCTCAACATGACAAACAAACAAACAACCTGCCTTCTTTCATAGATAGATTGCCTTACTTGATGAAATATGCACTATAGAATGTCGTACTTCTTCGAGAGGTACCAAACCAAACTTGCTCGTGTGAGCTTTGTCTCTTTTGGCATAACTTGATATGCGACAATGAACTCATTGTTTTCACCAACTTCATTTTATTGGCTTTTGCCTTGAGGGAAGAGCACTCATGTATGTATATTCATGCTTCTTATCAATTAGTTGATGGGTGTGATCAAAGGTTTTTTTCTTTCTTTCTTTCTTTCTTTTGTTCTTTTGGGGAAGGAGTCACATTGATTGACCAACCCATCACAAAAAAAATAATTGAAACATTGAGCACTCTCCCCATAGACATATAGGTGCTTCCCTTTGGTGTCCCCGTTTATTGTTTATATTCACAAAATTTCAATCTTGGCCAAAGCAATATGAGATAAAAGTGTGGTGCTATTGGGAACATTTTGGGGAACACATTGAAGAATTGATAGGGAACCTTTGGGAACTTGATCGAAAAGGAAAATTAACCTCTCCCTCTAAAATTTGTGCAGATTTTTTTCCCAAAAGAATCCTAGAGCAACCCCCCTTTTTTCCTTGTCACCAAGTGGCAAAATTTTGCCCAAACACACACACACACACATATTGATCCAAATGTCACCCAAAAAAATCTGAAATTAGGGGATTTTTATCAGAAAAAATGGGAATATTTTCACATAGTATTCCCCTTTTTTAATTTTGATTGTTCTCATTTTGGTGAAACTTCACACCAAGAAAAACACTAAAACTAATCGTGATTGACTTGTATTTCCCCACTCCACATTTTGCCAAATAATAATAATAATAATAATAATAATAATAATAATGTGTTGAGTTAATCAAACTTTTACATTTCACTTTCAAACTATTTTTAAATTATTAGTATTTATTAACTCAGGTACTTGATTTAATTACAAGAATGGGCCTAATTACTCCATAGTCAATGGATTCCAAGAGGAATAAGATGGTTGAATTTAATAAATACATGTAAAAAAAAATTTAATTAATTTTTTTAAATTCTTATTTTCTTATTTTCTTATTTTTATTTTTAAAATTAAAAAAACAAGAAGTTTCCCAGTTCCTTTGATCCTGAGGAATAGCAAAATGCTTAGCCAAAATAGCATGATACTAGGTACCTATCATAGGGTCAAACCTACGTTCATAGCCCTAGGTTTGACCCGTCGCACCTAACAGCCTTCAGGTAACCCGTGTTGCCACGGCAGTGTGCTTCGCGAGGACCTCTCTTCTCTCTCTTGCGAATGCGCAGCGATTTCTTCACAAAATTGCCCCGCAGCAGCTTCTTTCTCGACGCTTCTGCAATTCCTAAAGATTTGATGAGCTGAATTTGTAGCCTATCGAAGTCAATGTGCCGCAAAAAATCGGAGTTTTATTGGAGTTTTTCTTCCCGGGCAAAAAATTCTCGAGAGATTTATAGGCTGCTGAAGTACTGGGCACAGATCGAGGAGGTGTTGACGAGATCCGCAAGCTGCATGCAGCACGCAACCGCCACAGCGCTTTCGCTCCTTCTCCCAACTCCAATTTGGGTGGCGGGTTCGAATTCTCCCCCGCAATTGTCGTTTGCTAGATCGATGTTTTAAAAATTGTTCCTTTTTTTGGGCCGGTGGGGAGAGGGAAAACAAAGGTCAACGGTGCGGAGGGTGGGGGTGGTTTGTGGGGTACTTCTCTGGGGATTATTGTTTGTGCCCAATTCCTGATGTTACTATTGGGATCCAAGCTTTGGAACATGGGTTTTTGTGTAAGAAAATCTGCCTGGGAGGCTATGTTTTTTTTTTTTTCCCCTGCAGATGTGATTCACTCTTGTTTCAGAAATTGGGTTTGGTTTCTAGATACATTCTGAAAGACGTGGAGGTGTTTTGTTCAAGAGTTGGACTGTATTTAGATCCAAGCTTTCGGGATGGGAGATTATGCGATCTGAGATCCAGCTTGGCACAGTTGCAGGCTTTTCTTTTGTACAAGAATTATTGTTCTAGGCCTGTTTTGCATCAAGGATTGATTTGTTTGCAAGCAACCTCACCCTGCTAACAAGATGAAGAGAGTTTTTTTAGTCAGCGATTTGTCACAGAGGAGGCTGAAGTCCTGTTTGGAGATATGACAAACTCTTGAGTTCATCAACCTAGCTCTTCTTGTATGTGGGGTTTGCAGGTGTTGAGAAGCAGAGATCACACTCCTGTGGAATTCCTGGGTTTTGTTTAACAGCATCAAACCAGCACTGTCACCAAGTAAGTCAATTGCTTGACATCTACACTGCATCATCTTTGAGAAGTTCTTATATCTTTGCATCAGATGCAGACTTTTCTTGCTTCTCATGTATAATCTGATTAGTGAAACACGCAAGCATGAACATTTAGGGTTTTGTTCTTATCATCAATGAACCATCTGCTTATGAGCCAATCTTGGAAATACAACTGAGACACAATTTTTGCATACTGATGTGCTCAATAGCAAGTCCTGGTCATCTTGTAGTTGGGGCCAGGGTTTTTTTTTTCACTTTTCTGGTGTAGCCACACTGGACATCTGTTCAAGAGTTGGAATGTATTTTTGCATTTGAGCAAAGTTTTGCACAAAAAAAATTGGCTGGTTGGGGCATCAGCAATTCTGAAGAGATTTTTCACAGTCTCTACTAACTGGTAAAGGATTTGCAGTGAGGCCAGGGACAGTCATGCTTGGTTATAGGATGAAAGCCTTTCCATTATACGACTGTAATGGCTCTGTGTCATCTCTCTCATCCGTGTGTTGCTTTTGTTTCAGAATGCCTGCAGGGCAGTGGTTAGGGTGGCATCATCACAGTGGAGAGGAGAAGGTTTTAGAGGGTGTTGACAATTCTGGGAAGGTAGATCTGGATGATGAAGCATGGGTGCCAACAGAGCTCATGCAGGAGCCATCGGTGTTGGAAGTGACTCAGGTTAAAGGCTCCTTTTGTGAAATTGATATCCACTTTTCAGTTCCTTTGGATCCTGATGGAGTTTATGACATTCTCACAGATCCCAACAATCACCGCGTGTTCAAGAATATCAAGGTTTTCTCCTTTTCGCCAACTGAGTTTTTAACAACAGTTCATGATTGTTGTGCAAGCTAAATACTGCAGAATTTCTCATTGGTGAAGATGATTTGGTTATTTACATTGTTCAAATCACAACAGGGATGGTGGGTTGGTAGGAGGTGTCATACCGCAAAGTTCTGGAGAATGATGGGAACCGGCTATTGGTGGAGCTGGAGCAGTTGGGTCGCTGGCGATTTCTGGTTTTCTCAGGGTCATTTGCATCACGAATGATTATTGAACAAAACCGACGAGAACACTCAGTGAGTGTGAACAGTAATGAAAGTTTTAGGTTAAGATTGCTGGGCATCTACATACAAGCTTACAACCTTAACCTAGTAGATCAACTACAACCTTAACTTGGTTTCAGTGGCTTAGGCCTATGGAAGTTGTGAGGTGCCTGTACAAGCTACTCTTGGTGATGTAAAACAATTGAAGAGTTGAATAGTGGTGTGGCAAGTGAGTGCTGAATTCATTTGTTCTTCTGTGTACTGCAGGTGCTTTTTGATTTGGCGAGACAAGGGGTTATGAGGAAGTTTTCAGGTTCTTGGAAGCTTGAGCCCCTACAAGATCCAGAGTCTGATTCAAAACCTCAAGCTACAGGAACTGAAAACAGTGCTGTTGATAAAACCTCAGATCCCACGATGATTGGAACCTGGGTTCACTTTCATCAAGTTCTTGAACCCACCTTGATGCCACCATGGCCTCTAAAAGGTTACCTTAGGAGTGTTACAGAGAAGATCATTCGTGAGATGTTAGGTGACCTTCAAAGGGAGTGTTTGCGATTGTCAGAGCGCAAGAAGTTGTCTCTAGTCAAAACCTGAATATTTTCTCTTGAAGCATTGTCAAAAGCCAAGCATGGGAGACAAGCAACATATATACCCATTGAAATTCTAACTCTCATCTTTTGAAATCAACTTCACCAGATCATTCTAGAATCACATGTCAAAGTTCCATGGTTGTAGGCCTGAATCTGGAGAAATTCCAGGAGAGGTCTCGCGATGGGTTTAGGGTTTAGGGTTGCTCCAAAGAACTCTGTGTTCCTCAAATTGTCAGCAGCCTTGATCATTTATACAATCACCAGGGGAAGTAGGCTGGCGACCCCTAAAAGAAATACACATTTCTAGAACTGTTCAACAAAGACGAGGTAAGTTTTGTCACTTGCATGTGGGTGAACCTTCAAGTCTACTACAACCGTGCATGCACATTATCATGGGTGGGACTTTACATAAATGCTATTGGATTGAGAGAGAATATGCATTGAAATTATGCTTAAAATAAATGTGTCTTCGGGCCTCTCTTTCACTATGAAATATTTTTTCATCTTTAAATTTTAGTTATGTGCAAAAGAAAGCAAACTCAAGACAAAGAGAAGCAACTTTCTCATAAAGGAGGGTGAAGAACAATAGTTTTTTTCATGAAAGAGTATTTATTGCATAACATTCATAGCAATGATAACAAAAATTAAAGCAAAATCTAAACTCAAGTACAAACTCATTTTTTCACCAACCTAACGGAGAAAAGGAATTTCAAGTTGTGTTTATTACCAATGTTTATTTTTGTTTTTGTTTTTAGGTGTTGAATTCACCTTAAGATCACCTTCTTATTAAGAAAATTGTTTTTTTTTTTTTTTTTCATCTTGAGTCCTCTTGCTTTTGTAGATACCTTTATTGTATGGAAAGTTATAAAAAACCTAGGGTCTTTAAAGGCATATAATTGTTAACAATATGTGATTGGGTTTTTTTTATGTGATTTGATGGTGATAAATTTTTGGGTAGAAATTTAAGCCAAAATTAAACAAAGTTTAGATGAGTAAAAGTGTAATTAGGTGATTCACTTTTGACATTTTGAAACTTTACATCTTACATTAGCTAAAATTCTTACAAATATAATAATTATTTCTTATGCTTTTGATCAAAAGTAGTGGTAGACCACCTTTTAAATATCCTTACACATGTGATTGGTTTAAAAATTGATGTGAAAGTTTGAATATTTGAATATGAAATGAACTATAAATGCAATAATGACAAAAAATATGACATTTTCAAAAAATTTAAATCAAAATTTCTTGTATTGGAAAAGTTTCAATACATTTTATTTTTGAATTCCTCATTTGATGGTGGTCTGTATTTTTTTTTCCTTTTGACATTACAATCACATACTTTTTGAATGCACATTTTCCATTTATGGATGCAACATGGACAATTCAAATTTTGATAGTGTTAATGTTGAACATGACTTTAAATTTTAAGTTGATTTATAATCCATAAAAATTGAAATTGTAATAGTTCAAATAATCCCCTAACTATGTTCTCACCTATGTGTTCATTTTTGTATTACAACAAAGGTTGTAGAATGCAACAAAAAAAAGAGAAAAGTGATACAAATATAAATGTGTTTGAAGAAATTAACCATTTCCTACATTTCAATAATTTAAAAAGGTAACCAAAATCTTCAATGTAAAATATTGGGGATTTGCACCTATAAGGTTATTATTTTGGTGATTTATTTCTTGAGATTAACACTAGGTGAGGAATTTAGTGAGGTTTTGAAATGGAACTCTTTTTCTCTATCATCAAAAGTCAAAAAAAACATTCAAGCATTGAAGAAATCTATTAGTGAAAGAGAATGTGACTTGTGAACACCTCTAGAAAAACTTTCAAATAGGATAGCGAAAAGCACATGTGCAAAAGATAGGGACAACTTGAAAATATTATTAAGTGCATGAATTTGGGAGCTTGAAGGATCTTGAACAACACACATGCCAAATAATCAAGTAAAAAAAAATCATTACAACAAGAAGCACAACTCTTCTTCTTCAAGATTTTCTAATTGAAACTTTTTTTAAATGTTGATTTTTTCTTTCTAAATCATTGGGAAACATTTTTAATTCTAAAATAATTTCTTCATCTAATATGTCCTTCCTAAAAATTTATTCACATCGGCAATTTTTCCACATGGATGTGGAAGAGTTATTTTAAATAACATGATTTATTAGTGTGTTGTGGAATGATTGTTCTTGTTACTAAACATTAATCCCTAAGGTTTAAAGTGACCAATAATTGTTACTATGAAAGTGAAAAGACATATTTGAGCAATAAACTTTTTTTTTTAAGGATCTTTTTCCTTTCCTACATATAAACATTAATGGTGATGTATTTTCTATTACAACTAAATTAGTTCGGTTTATATCTTTTTTCTTTCCTTTGTGTTTTGTATCATGGTATCAAAGTAGGTCATTCAAAATAATTCAGAAAAATATTATGCATTTTGATAAGATACACAAAATGAAAAGATTTCTATGAATTTAAGAAAATTGTCAATCGTGTTGCATCATAAAGTGAAATAATAAAGACATCCCCAAATTTGATGGTTCATATTTCAATGTATGGAAACATTGATTATCATTTATCATAAGAATATAAAAATTTATGACTATTGCGAATGGCTCAAAAAAGAAACATGCAACATTCGCCATATTGGGTTTTCAACCATTGCCTTGTTAGGAAGGTAAACATTGTTGAATGAAAAATATAGATTTATTGACAACATTTATCATCACCAATCACCTTTATAATAAACTGGTATTTCATATTCAATCATGTCATACTTTTGATGAAGTGTTGGAAGATTTACGTAGGTTCTATGAGACAAAAAATATTGTCATTAGAATGCACTTGAGAGATAAATTACAAAGCTTAAAAATGAAAGAAATAGTGTAACAAACATATTCATCCATTTTGATTGACATTTTCAAGAATAATTAGCTTCAATTGGAAGCTTGATTGATGAGAATGATATAATTTTATCATTGATGCATAACAATGTATCATAGAAACTTTTTTTATCAATGTTGAAAAGATAAACAAATTGACTCAATTTTTTTAATGATGGATTTTTTTCAAGAATAAACCTTGATGAAGGATCTTCATTCTAGTAATGACAATTCAAAGGTTCTTTTTGCAAGAAAGATACTTATGTCATTCCAAAAGAAAAAAAATGTTTTACATGACCTTACAAAAAGATTGAGGAAATATGAATGAATTCTTTAATAAACCATATAATTAAATTTTTTTTATTACGAGAAACTAAAATATGTTATTAGAGAGTGTCATACAAATGAATTATTGATGAAAAGGTTAGTACAAGACAAGGAAATTTAGTTGTCGAAGACAACATATTGTATGCTACAATAATGTTAATTACCAAGGGGAAGGACCCCACATGGCATATTGACACTCATTCATACAAACCTTGGTAAAAAGGTCACTTCTTTATTTGGGTGATGATACTTCACATTGCATTGAAAGACAAGGAGATGTATAGATTATTTTATTCAATGGTCAAGGTAAGACCATACTAGATGTACTTAATGTTCATGTCTCATGAAAAAACTTTTATTTGTAAAAAAATTAGATGGAGTTGGAGGTGAAATCAAGTCTAGAAGACATATTCTAATATCACCAACTATAATTGCAAATTATATGCCAAAAAATGGGTTTTATGAACTTCATGCCACATCACAAAATCATATTGAAATGTTATTACCATACCAACAACAATTCATTTGTATAAGATAAACTTATGGGACAAGCACCCTAGGGCTTATTAATCATGCATGAATGCACCAATTGTCTATATTATATGTTTAAAAGGAAAACAACATTATGAAACCTTTTGAAAAGAAGGTGCCATTAATATTTTGTCATAAGTTTAAGACCCTTGCAAAATCCGAACAATTAGTTGAAAATCAAACTAATAATGAAATCAAGGTCTTAAGAGTGAACAATGGAGGCAAGCACAAGTCAAATGAATTCACAAAATTTTACCAAGAAATTAACATACAAATGCAATTCATAATTTTTGACACCCCACAACAAAATGGGGTGGTAGTAAGATGAAATTGAACATTAATTTGGAAGCAATCTTAACTTCATTGACTGACTACTAATTATCAAAAGTATTTTGGGGCAAAATGTATACATGTGACAACATATTTACAAAATCAAAATTTGACAAATGTTGTTTTATTGAATAAAACTCCTTATCAATTATGGAATGGACATTAAACCCAAACTTTCAAATTTACATGTTTTTTGGTTGTTAGACCTTTGCTTTCATTCCTAAAGGTCGAAAACAAATTAAACCCACATACAATTAAGTGTATTTTTCTTGGTTATAATAATGAAACAAAAAGGTATATACTTATAGACTTATGAGTAAATCTAACAAAAGAACAATTATTTCAAAAGATGTTTTTATAAAATTAATACAAGGCCAAGATGTTTACCTCTAAATTGAATAAAATTTGAAGTGTTTGACATGCATATTTATTATTGGATCCCAAGTTTTTCAGACAAATTTCAAAAATTCATTATGTAAGGAGCAACATTCAAGGCCCAATATCCCAACAAAATATTTTGAACTTTCAACTTGAGAATATCAACCAAAACCTTGGACATGATTCCATCACCATCATACGTGGATGCTTTGAATATTGATCCAAATACATCTCTCAATCATCTTTTGACACATCTATTTATGAAACAAGGTAGTTTGTTTTGTTTTGTGTATCATGTTGAGATCTCCCAAACCATAACATTTCATGTTACACTTTTAATATCTTTGGAAAGCTTTCGATGAATAGGGGTGCATCGACTTGGTTTGAAATTGTTTGGAGCTATAACATGGAAGCTATTGATTATTGAACCATTTTTTCAATGAAAACTAAATAAAATTGAAATTGAAAAATATACTAGGATTTGGGGGCATTCTTTGTGTTCTTGGAAAGCCTTTGGTGAGTTTGATTTAATAGAGTTGATTTCACAAATTTCAAAACTAAGGCATGAAAGATATTGATGTTTGATTTTGTTGCTAAAAATTCAAACAAATTGTTAAAATTGGGTTTCGAAGGAAAAATCGATTGAGCCCTCAATGTGTTCACACTTGGGCCAACAACACAAGCTACACTAATAAGTAATTAAACCCACAAATGGGTACCTTCAATCAAAATTCTTAAAAAAGATCCTAAGGGTAAATATAAAACCCAATAGATTAATTGAATTTATGTTGGGATAACATTTGTTAGAACATCCTAATTATCATCACAAAACATTGATTACTCAAATGCCAATGTCATTGGAACCTACTTCATTTCACTATACATGATTAGAAAATATGCATCATTATGGCAAATTACCATCACTAAGAAAGAATAAAACTTGGAAGTATATATCATTACTTCCTATTAAACAAACAATAGGAAGTTGGTGGATCTTTAAAATCAAGATCAATTTTGATGGATCAATTGATAAAAACAAAGCTCATTTAGTTGCCAAATGTTATTCACAAATTGAAGGGATTGACCATAGGGGAACTTTTTCTTTAATGGTCGAGCTTAATTCAATAAGAGCTATACTTGCATTGGCAACTCAACATTCTTTAAAACTACATCAATTTAATGTGTTTTATGGCTCCATTGAAATTTTTCAAAGATTGGAAAACCCCACAAAAAGTTTATTTTTTGGCAAACTCTTGAAAGCCCTTTGGCTTGAAACAATTCACCTAGGATGTGGTATCAAAGGTTAAACATTTTTTTTGATTCATTGAGGTTTCAAAAGAAGTGATGTCAATGTTAATGTTTATATTAAGCACTTGAAAGACAACTTCATAATCCTTGTTGTATTTGAGATGGTTGTTCATGCTATGAGCAAAATTTCATTTAATATTTGAGATGAAGAAATTGTTGAATTTTTTTTGGAATGTCACATCAAGGGGATTACACTACAGTTATTTGGACTCCAAGTGTTGTGAAACAAGGGGTGTGTCACACTATGCCCTTGCCATTTACATTAAAAAGTATCTTAAGGCAAAAGAAGAATTATGGAAATTGAAATATTTCACCATGAAAAAATATATACTTTAAAAAAATCCTCCACAAGAAACCAAAATCTTTCAAGATATCATAACTTTCTAAGTAATCTCAAGTTTCAACACAACACAAGCTAAAATATCATCTTTCAAAAATCCTCATATAAAAATGGACCTATTAACTAAGGGCAAATATCCCATAAGCTACTATATTCTATAATAAATCTAAACACAATATCCTTGCCTACCAAGGCAAGGCCAATTAATAAGAAGGTTTTTAAAGAATATTTTAATTAAAATATTCTCAACAAGTGGTTCAAAAATACAACATACAATATTTTAACACCAAATCTACCCCTTTCAATATTGGCCTTGCCTTAATGAAAGGTTTTTGCTTAAATATTGATGAAAATGTTCTAATATTAAAATATGCTTTATTATCAAACAATAAGTTCCCTCATGCATGTTGTCATCAATTCAAGACTAGATGGATTTTTTCGGTTCAAAATTTGGCCTAATTTTTTTGGTTCAAACTTTCACCATTTATTCAATGATATTGGACATCTTCAAAAGGAACCCACTATAATTATGTTAATAATAAAAATGCTATCACATTATCTAAAAATCTTAAGTTTCATGCTTAGAATAAGTTAAAATAAACATATCGATATTCAATACCATTATGTACATGAAGACATTGAATTAAATTCCATTCAACTTGAATATATCCTTCATGGTAGTAAATATTTTCATTAAAAGTTAATGTTGGGCCAAACACCATATTGGCATGAAATTACTTAGGGAGATTCCTCTTTCAAACACATTGGAAGACAAGTCAAACAATAAGGACAACAATTATAGTGTTTTTGCCCATGTTATGATGACATAGTTTCACACAATTCAAGATGAGTATGATAAAAAATTATACCCTTCAAGATTTTGTCATTATGCTTAATTTCAAACATCTCCATTATATGACAAACCATGGGTTAAAAAACAAGATACAAAAATAAACTTATAGTGGTACCTTGGCCGCTTTAACATAAATTATATTATTTTTAGAAGTATTGACATTTTCATAAACTAATTTCTTCAAAAAAAAAATTGTGAAAAAAATGAAAAATATTTTGAAATATTTGTAAATATTTTATTTTCAAAATGGAATCTTCAAAATTAACTAATTAATTGGTAGACATGTGCCAAACTTGCTAAGAACTATGATACTCAAACATATTTTTATAAGTTAAGACATCAATACATGCTCATACTTATGCAAATTCACAATCAATTTTTTTAACATAATGATAGTTTGAAAAATGGCCCAACTCTTTCACAATCAAGACATTTATGAGATATACACATTTGAAAGTGTAGAAAGTTGATCAGATATTTCACAAATTTTAAACAAAATAAGCTATGTATTATATACCATTTGTTCTCATATGGTTAATGGAGGATTCAACTCATCTCAATAAGATTTAATGTCAATTTCATATAACAATGATTATAATCATACAAAAAGAATAACATGAAGACCGATACCAAGCTACATAATTAGAAAGTTTATAGGTAGAAATTAAACCTTGTGTTTTAAGGGGTAGTGTTGCCAAACATTAATCCCTAGGGTTTAAAGTGATCAATAATTGATAAGTTAAAAAATGACATATTCCCAACATACACTACCTTTTTGGGATCTTTTTCCTTTTCCACATATAAACATTGGTGATGTATTTTCTATTACACATGAATTAATGATTTAAATATTTATTCTTTCATTTGTGTTTTGTATCGATTTCTTTTTGCTTTTCCCAAAATCCAAATGAGTTTTCTAAACACTAAGAACAAACTTATGTTTTAGATTCACTCAAACTAATGAGCAATGCTTTGTTGTGTTGATGTATTCTATAGGTATTTAACTAAATATCTTGTTTGTGATTGAAGTTGGAAAAACAAGAAAGAAGTCAAGATGGGACTTTTGTTATGTTGATGCATTTTGCAAATATTTTATTGAGTTAACACATTTGATGATGAAAATTTTGGACAAATTTTTGTAATGTAATTGTTTGCATGCTCAAAACACTTTAAAATTGGTAAAAAATTATCTTCAATTAAAGAGATGGTAAATTTTTTTAGACTAAAAGTCTATAGTTATATTTAATTATTTTTTGGTTAAGAGATAAATATATTAGAGAGAAACCAAAATTTTGAATTAAAAAAAAAACCAAAACCATATTTTAAAAAATCCTAAAAGCCTTTCTTTTTTAATTTTGAGTATTTCAAATACCCAAAATTGTAAATTTTTAAATAGTCAAATAATGTTTGCCCAACGTTAATCTCAACCTAAATATTCAAAACCTTGTACCAAGGGTGTGAATTATCAATAGGGGTATTGTTGGACAACCATATTCCATTGACAATTGATTCATTAGAATTGGTTTAATAAGACAACTTTAGGTTCCATGTCATAGTCATCACTTGGATAGTTCCAAATTGGAATATGTTCAACCCATTTTTTAATACAAATACATGGAAAAAATAATTTCTTAGTTTTGTATTTTTATAAGTTTTTTTTTGCAACAACATATTCAAGAATAGATTTTCAATATCTTTTCCACCAATTTGCTTCACATTTCTCTTGAATTGAATTGAATTGAATTTTCATTCAATTGTTGAATTGAATTTAGTTAAATTTGAATTGAATTCAGATTGAATTTAAATTTGCAATTGGAATTCAATTGAACCCAAATTCCATTCAATGTATTTGAAATCAATTTAGGAATTTGAATTCAATTCAATTTACCTGCAATTTCATTCAAAACAGAACTTAATTTCCACATTGAAATCAATTCATTTTTTTCATCAATTGATTAGTTGATCATCATTCTAATAGTGCATTCAAGTAGCATAAAACCCAAGTGGGTAAGTAATGAAAATATCATAAGAGTATTGCAAGGTTATACCAATCTATGACTAATTTTCTGATATTACACCCATTTATAACATCTTCATGACAATACATTGAACACACCTTTAGCAACTTGGTGTTGTCAAGGATGAAATTGTGAATGCTACATTCCATTGCAATAGTTACATCACAAAGAAAATGCTAACCTTATTAGTTGAGCCCCACAAATTGGCAACAATGCACAAAGTATTATTGTCACCAAAATGTTTGGTATGGTGCAAAAGGAAAAAACTTTTGTTTTTTGTTTATTTCTTGTGTTTGTGCTTGTGGCTACAATTCCAACTTTTATTCTACAAGGTGATAAAAACATTGTAGAGGCACTCAATGAACTTCAACCTTGTTTCCACCAAAGTAAAGTTCAAAAGTTTTCTTTCTCCTTCATAAGTCTACCACATTATTTGGTGAAGATATAAATTTGACTATTATTTCAATATGGGCATTTAAACTTTTTATGCTTCCTAGAAACACATTCAAACAAAAGCGTCTATCTTAGTTTGACTTTGTTGTTAGATTTAAAAGGAAGCGTTTATTGACATGTTGCTTTAAAATCACAAGCCAACTCAACTTCCCAACATCATTATAGTCATCACCTTGCCAAATAGATGTTTATGCACCAATACACTCCCCTTAGAAACTCCATTCCAACCTAACAAAAATGAAGCAAGATTAATTATGGAATCAACCACATTTTCATTCATCGTTTGGTTTAAATAATTAGTTGTTGCAACTGGAATACCCTAAAAACTTTCAATTTCATTTAATGGCTTGGGAATGTAGAAGACTTTTGAACTTGCAACTCATGTTATTGTCAATGAACTTTCCAACAAGCTAAAATGTTTTTAGCTTTTCAACAATATCATTTAATGACCTTTATGTTGTTGAAGTGGGGCAACAACGACATTTGTTTGGCTACAACTTGCAAATTCCATAACAACTTTTGAATTTGCAAAATCGATTTATGGATCTACAACAAAGATGTTTTTACCAATAGTTTACATAAAAGGTCTCATAAATATACCTCACCAAAACTTGTACACAATACCTACACACTTCCCCAATACTTGTGGAAAATGGTCAAGGTGAACCATGGTTTGCATTGGCACATTCACCATTCAACTTATATTTTTAAAAAATGTTAATTTTGGAGGTCTTTAGATGAAGGTGTAGGACCAAAACAAATCAAATTATGATTGAGTTTACATGGCATCATTTTAGAAGGAAAACCAATTGGTTTGGATCAATAAAAAAGAACTTAAAAAAGAATTCATGATTTAAAGAACCAAAGTGTAAGTTAGGGTCCAAGGTTGTTCATTTTTTTTGGTTTTTCTCATTCCATGGTTGACGCACACTAAAATCCTTATTTTTGATCAATTCTAAAATTGACATGGTTGGTTTTGTGGATCTTCATAAGCTGGTTGGTAAAAGGAATGCATTTTCAGCCCTTCCAAATGCACAAAATGGAGGTGAAACAGAAGGTGGGGTAGAAAGTGAAGGGTTAAAATGTCAATTTTCACATACAGAAGGGAATTTGGATTTACAAAACATCTTTAAATAGGTTTCCATTTCAAATAGAAAATCACCCAAGAAAAAAACGATTGTATTGAAAAATGAAAATGAAAAAAAAATGAAAGAAAATGAAAAAACTAGAAAAAAATTGGGTGGATATTAAAATATCACAACTCATTGTTCCGAAAAAAAAAAAAAAACTTGAAAATTGGATATTGGGCCCTCGAATTAGACCCCAAGCCTTTTAGACACACTCATTGTACCTTAAAACTTTAAAAATAAATAAATGTGAAGAAGGGTCCAATTCAAGGTTTAATTCAATTCAAATTGGTCCCTATGCTTTTGGTCCTTGGACCCTTATCTAAAGTGACCCTAAGGAAATTGACCCAAGTCTTTCGGGGATGTGGGTCCAATTGAAGGCAATAATTTAATAATTAGAGTCTCCAAAGACTTCGAGAAACTTCCTTCATGTTCTTCTATTTATATTCTATTAGAAAAACATTCACAAGAAGCTCCAAGCAACTTCGGTAGACATTTCCCGGAAATTCAACTTAGTTAAGTTAGTACCCCTTCTTCCTTCGGTGTTGGGTGACTATTTGTGTTTTCTTGGTCTTAATTGATTTCAAGTAAAGTTTTTCATTTTTTCCTTTAAAATTTTAAAAAAAAAAACCTTACCAAAAAAAAATCAGGCACAAGACAAGACAAGTTGGACCACAAAACACTTTTTTCAAAAAAATAAAATAAAAAATAATAATAAATAGTAAATATAAATAAAAAAATATTATATAAAAAAGGCTCACCAACTACTTAGGGAACTTGTCAACAATTGCAAACTTATTATTGTAGCATCATAGCACCTACCACCACCCAAACAAATCATTCAAAAGGTGTGCCATATTTCTTTTGGACATACGTTATGGTGGTCAAAGAAAACGTACATCCATCAAAAACCTACGGATACGTATAAAAAGTACCCTAATAACCTCAGGACGTGCAATTGCTTCACCTTATTCTTCCAAAAAAAAAGCTAGTTTTTTAAAAAACTAGCTATGGTAAGTATTGTAAACATCGTATAAATACACAAAACAAAAAACTCCTATCACAACACAAAGTGCACTAGGGTACTATGTGTGTATTCCATACGTATGTAGGATGAAAAACTCGGATGAAATATACATATGAAAATCCCTCATATACGTATGTATGGTAGGGTATGAGATATAAGTAGAATACTCGTACGTATACGTAAAGTATACATATCGTATATTTTTACTCTACCAACGCCCGGTGCCGTCCACTTTGACGTTTGGAATAATGGAAAATGCGGGCCGGGGGGTGGAGAGGGGGGCGGGAGAAAGGGAAAAGAAAGTGAAAAAAGGGGAAAAAGAGAAGGAGAAAAAAATGAATAAAACACAAGAGAAAAGGTCACAGAAAGAAAAAACGGGAAAGAAACTTCGGACGAAGACGGTCTGCCCGGGGAAAGGGGGGGCGGGGGGGAAGGATCTAGTACTTTCGGATGGTGTAGCCAATGAGGAAGCAGTTTCATGGGGTTCGACCAATCAGGAAGCGTAAATCGGAGTTTTGTGCACCGGCCACAAACAGCCGGTTGCAGTTTATTAACGACGACGTCAAAGTCGTAGTCCAAGTTTTGGGTTTTGCCCGTTTTCAGTGTGAAAATCGCAACAGCGGATTAGGGTTACGCCAGCGAGCCAGCGAGCACACGAGGAGTGAGTGATTTGAGTGAGTGAGTGAGTGTGCGTGCGTTCGTTCTTTTGTATGCGTTTGTGTTGCGTTCTTGTGCGCTTTCCGTTTACGAGAGTTTCGTTTCTGAGCTTCTGCAGCGATGGCGTCTCCGGCCGAAGTTGAGCCGTCATCATCAGAGCCGTAAGTTTTTGCTTCTCTTCTCTGTTTAATTTGCGTCTCTTGCTCTTCTTTGTTCTCTTTCTCGTCTTCGGCTTCGCTAGGGTTATGAGGGTTGCATGGGAAAATCATGGCGCGTTTTTTGTACTTCTCTTCTGTCGCTGCTTTTTTTTTTTTTCTTTTTTTATGTTCATGTTGAATTTGTTGCTTTTGTTCTGCTTGAGATGGGGAATTTTCAAAAGAGACAGAGACAGAGACAGCGACATAGTTTTCTCGGATTGTGTTTGTGACATGTCTGTCTTTCACGATACGTAGGGTTACGTGATAGAGAGCATTTTGCTGGATTTTCGTGCTCTGTGGTTGTTGATGCTTCAACCTGTCTGCCTCTTCTTCTGTGGTCGCGAGATGTCAGCGTGTTTTTTTCGGATATGTTAAAAGTGTTCGTACCTTTTTGTCGGTGCAGGAAGCCAGCAGCGAAGAAAGATTTCTCGACAGCAATCTTGGAGCGGAAGAAAGCTCCGAATCGTCTGATTGTGGACGAAGCTGTAAACGATGACAACTCCGTTGTTGCTCTCAATATGGAAACAATGGAGAAGTTGCAGTTGTTTCGTGGTGATACGGTGCTCATCAAGGTGTCTCTCCTCCCCCCTCCCCTACCCCCCCCCACCATGCATGTTTATACATAGAGACCATGCTACATGAGGTTTGGGCAGAAGGTGCAGGCAATAGGGGTTGTCTTTCTAGCAGTTTCTAACAGTTTATCTGTAAATTGGCAGGGCAAGAAGAGGAAGGATACAGTATGCATAGTTTTGGCTGATGACACTTGCGATGAGCCAAAGATACGGATGAACAAGGTTGTTAGAGCAAATCTGCGTGTCCGTCTTGGTGATGTAGTTTCAGTACACCAGTGTGCTGATGTGAAGTATGGCAAGCGCATTCATGTCCTCCCCTTTGATGACTCCATTGAGGGTGTGACGGGCAACCTTTTTGATGCATATTTGAAGCGTAAGTTTCTGTTTGCCTCCCATGTAACTTGTTTATTGGCGTGTTATCTTGATGTCAATCTGACCTTTTTGAAAGTAAATTTTGTGTATGTATTACTGTATGCTGTTTATCATCACACCAATCTGTTGTTGGGTTGTTCTTGTTTGACTTCTGATGGTGATGGCCTAAACTTGCATCGCAGCCTATTTCATGGAGGCATACAGACCTGTTCGCAAGGGTGACCTTTTTCTTGTTCGTGGAGGAATGAGGAGTGTTGAGTTCAAGGTGGTTGAAACAGACCCTGCAGAGTACTGTATAGTGGCACCAGACACAGAGATCTTTTGTGAGGGCGAGCCTCTAAGGTTGGTTATCCTTCATTATTTTATGGGCTGTCCAAGGACTTTTTTGGAAGCCCTCTCTTTTTGTCATTCTATCATGGGTTCCTCAAGGTTCTGAAGTAGGAAAAAGACTTCCAGGGCCATGCTCAGATAGGTGGTGATACTTTTGGATGGAATGGCCCTGAATTATTTTGACACAGGATACGAAATAGGGTATGGTATTTAAGATTTGGTCATCTTTCTCAGACATTTGACAAGAAGAGGTTCATTGTTGTAAACAATTATGATTGTGGTGAGCAGTCTTGGTGCGTCAGCCTTTGTTAAGGCATAGGGGTTGCAACAGAGAGGACATGTACAGAATCTCGATCCTTGTAACAGGAGACTGATATGCTGGTATTTGTGATATTTTTGTAGACGTGAGGATGAGGAGAGGCTAGATGAAGTGGGCTATGATGATGTGGGTGGTGTTCGGAAGCAAATGGCACAAATCCGTGAACTTGTGGAGCTTCCACTCCGGCATCCACAGCTCTTCAAGTCAATTGGTGTAAAGCCACCAAAAGGTATCCTTCTCTTCGGACCTCCAGGGTCAGGAAAAACACTGATTGCAAGGGCAGTTGCCAACGAAACAGGCGCCTTCTTCTTCCTCATCAATGGTCCGGAAATCATGTCAAAGTTGGCTGGAGAGAGTGAAAGCAATTTGAGGAAGGCTTTTGAGGAGGCAGAGAAGAATGCACCATCAATAATCTTCATCGATGAAATTGACTCTATTGCGCCCAAGAGGTACAGTCACACTGTTTCTGCAGGGATTTCTACCTTAAGAAGATATTGAATGTTGAAGACAAACATACTGTGTGCAGGCCTGATATGGTGGTGCTTATATCTTGTACAGGGAGAAGACACAGGGGGAGGTAGAGCGGCGTATTGTGTCACAGCTGTTGACACTTATGGATGGTTTGAAGTCTCGTGCACATGTTATTGTTATGGGGGCCACTAATCGCCCCAACAGTATTGATCCTGCTCTCCGCCGCTTTGGCCGCTTTGATCGTGAGATTGATATTGGAGTTCCTGATGAGGTTGGACGACTTGAGGTCATCCGCATCCACACCAAAAATATGAAGCTTTCTGAAGATGTAAGTTCTTACACAACTAGAATGATCTATTTCTAAATGATTGTTTGAGCTCTGTGGTTCCTCTAGTTCCCCAGCGAGTGACTTGCTGGTTGTTATGTTTCTGCAAATGCTGCAGGTGGACTTGGAGAAAATAGCCCACAACACTCATGGATTTGTGGGTGCCGATTTAGCAGCACTCTGCACTGAGGCAGCTCTTCAGTGCATTCGTGAGAAAATGGATGTAATTGATTTGGAAGATGAGACAATTGATGCAGAAGTACTCAATTCTATGTCTGTGACCAATGAGCATTTCCAGACTGCCTTGGGTATCAGCAATCCCTCTGCCCTGCGTGAGACAGTTGTGGAGGTGCCCAATGTCAGTTGGTCAGACATTGGGGGTCTTGAGAATGTCAAGCGGGAGCTTCAAGAGGTATTCCCATGGTGTCTCTCTACCTGCTGCTGATCTTTATTTGTGACTGTGTGACTGTGTGACGTGTAACTACATGCTTTTAAATTTCAATTTGTTCCAAAGAAAGTTTATAGACTGAAAATAGATTGGTCTTATAAGCTCATAGTCAAGTCATGCTAAGAGCAAGATTTAACAACTCTCTCATCTGGAATTCTTGCTTGTGATAGACGGTGCAATACCCTGTGGAGCATCCTGAAAAGTTTGAGAAATTTGGCATGTCGCCGTCAAAGGGTGTCCTGTTCTATGGACCACCTGGGTGTGGAAAAACACTGCTGGCCAAGGCCATTGCCAATGAATGCCAGGCAAATTTCATCAGTGTGAAAGGGCCTGAGCTTCTCACCATGTGGTTTGGTGAGAGTGAGGCTAATGTGCGTGATGTGTTTGACAAGGCACGGCAGTCAGCGCCTTGTGTCCTCTTTTTTGATGAACTTGATTCCATAGCCAATCAGGTGAGTTTCCTCTTTATATCTGCTTCTCAGAAATTCCTTTAGTATTGACCACGCATGAATGTGAGTTTCTCCATTGCAAGCTCTGTGAATTTCTTCCCATATCTCCACTGTTGAAACACCTCTTTGTGAATTGTCTTGGAGCAAACATTATGGGTTCATCAGGTCCCTGTTCTGCTTCATGGTTCTCCAATTGCCTTCTTATAATTCCTCCTCTCCTCTTTCTTTTGGCAGCGTGGCAGCAGCCAAGGTGATGCAGGCGGAGCTGCAGACCGGGTACTGAATCAGCTGCTAACAGAGATGGATGGAATGAACGCAAAGAAGACTGTATTCATTATTGGAGCTACGAACAGACCTGATATCATTGACTCTGCACTTCTTCGACCTGGGCGTCTGGATCAACTGATTTACATTCCATTGCCTGATGAGGCTTCACGGCTCAAAATTTTTCAGGCTGCACTCCGGAAATCCCCTCTTGCAAAGGAGGTGGACCTGGACGCCCTTGCTAGATATACTCAAGGTTTCAGTGGTGCTGATATAACAGAAATTTGCCAGCGTGCTTGCAAGTATGCCATCCGTGAAAACATTGAGAAGGTAAATAACAAGTCGTAACTGCTCCCCACCTTTGAGATTTCTGAGATTGAAAACTTGAAATTTTCTGTGAAGAGACTAAAAGTATTGCCATCAGATTCCTGATGTGCTTCTGGTCAGCACTGTATTCTGACCACAGTGCAGGGAATTGACATGCAGAATTTCATTTCCTTGTAAAACTGTGAAGTCACAGAATATTTCTGTTTCTATTTCTATAACAAGATTGTTCAGTTATAGATTGACTTCAATCATGATGTAGAAGAGTTCTGACACTTTGACTATCTGATCGCGGGTAGTGGACTTTTGGGCTCACACTTGGGCCATTGTATTTTTTCTTGAACATAGTTGATGTCCTAGAGCACAGAAGATAGAGCAGTCATGTTCTGATGTTTGGTTCTACTGTTTGAAGACTTCTGTTTCAACATGTGTATGCAGGATATTGAGAGGGAAAAGAGATTGGCAGAGAATCCGGAAGCAATGGAGGAGGATGAAGCTGAAGAAGTGGCTCAGATTAAAGCCAGTCACTTTGAGGAAGCTATGAAATTTGCCCGTCGTAGTGTTAGTGATGCTGATATCCGCAAGTACCAGGCATTTGCCCAAACATTGCAGCAATCCCGTGGATTTGGCACAGAGTTTCGCTTCCCTGATCGTCCTGCAGTAGCTACAGGAGTGCCATCAGGGGTGGAAGCAGGAGCCTTTGTGGCAAACACAGATGATGATGATTTGTACAACTAGATGATTTTCTGGCTGTCATTTCATTGCTTTTGCCTTGTTCTTGGGGTTCAACTGTCGCCTTTTGTATAGAAAATTTATTCACACAGTTCTTCTCCAAAGAATGGATATTGTGGAAGGAAACAACTTTCCGTAACTTAGTGTGTTTGTCCTCTCTTTGGCATTGCAATTTGGCATGTGTACTCTCTCCCTAGACCAGGGTTAAACCAGGTCCCACTACTGACCAGCCACAGTGGAACTGTTGCTGTGTCATGGAAAAGGAACCTGTGTGATATTGTGTGTAATTGTTTCTGTTGATCATCTAAATCTTCCGATGCTCAGTTACAAGCAAAACTCTCTCATTGAAGTAGATCAGTGACCTAAACCCCTTCATGGAATTCTCCCTTGTCTTCATGGTTGATCTCAGGCATCTGATCCTATAGTTCTCAATTCTTTTCCTTTTACTTTTTGGTTTATTTCCTTGTCTCAGGTGTGTGCTCTCTCACCTAGTCTCAGCATAGAAAGTGGCAGTTTCAGATATGGAATCTGCTAGATGAGAAGCAGTTTTGCAGTGTAACCTGAACCCTAAGACTGTTATATCTGAAATTGAAACAGGAGGCCAGATTTGGGCCAGATGTAGGATTGAAAATTGAATGTTGTTTGAAATGGTCCTCATTCATAAGATTTGAACCTGGGAGAGGTGGGAAGAGCAGGAGAGACAACAGGGTGTTGTTTGTGTTTTCCTGCAGATCTCTGTGGAGATTGCTTCAGGGTTTGGAATCAATATCAACATGGGAAGCAGGTTTGATGTACAGATGGCTGTCATGAGATATTGCATCTGCCCACGGGGTTTACAGCTGTCTTCTATAACGCATTGGATGCCTCCACTATTGCAAAGAGGTTTTTGCATCCCCCTCCCTCTCTTGCCCTTTTCCTCTTTTATTATCTTTCCAAGTTTTCTGTTTCTGACTTCATCTCTTGTTAAGAGTTTTTGATTTGTTCCTTACTATAGTCTTTGTTCTTATAGCCAATGTATCTATGTACAGTCATTTAGCAGGTTTGTACCGCTTTTCGTACAAGTTTGACTTTTTGAAGCATTTTGAAGTCGAACACCCGCACTGTTGTGCTTTGGAGCTTCCTTGTGGAGATCTTTTCTTCTGTCCCAGAGTCTGGGACAGACTTCAATAGTTGTATGTACTTTTGGTTGTGGCATATACACATCTTTTGAGTTCAGATTGTAATTCTGATGGCTTCTCTTCTGCATTCTTCATTAACTAAAGTCTTAGATGTTTTTCATGTGATATCTTTGATAGATGTACTCAACCGGTGGTATCTTTAGTGTGCAGGTAATGACATGATTTGTGTGCCTCTCATCCATTCCAATATCTCTTTTACTGCTAAGCTGGTTGCTATCAATAGTTAGTTCTACAGTTTATTGAGACTTTGTAGTTCTAAAGTTTTCTTGGTGTCTGAGATCGTCAGTCTTATTGTCCTTGTGAAGGAAAGAGTGTACCCTCTAAAGATCTCTTAAAGGGGACTAGAGGTTTGCTTAATACAGAAAATTGTCTTTCTTGAATTTTAGTATTCAGTGTTTTCTAAGTGATTTTGTATAGCTTTTTCGAAGTCCACATGGAATTTGTTCATCTTCTCCCTTTTGTTTGCTATATTCTATATTTTCCTCATGTGCCTTCTCCTTTTCTTTTGTTGTTTCCCTGTGTTTTTCCCTTTTCTTGGTGTGGGGTGCTAGCCATCATGGCTGAGTCTTCCTGGTGCTTCCAGATTTGCAACAGAAACTCTTTACACAGGCTCGTGGTTCCACTGGCTTATTAACCTATTAATATTAAGTTTTAATTAGCTGTGTCTCTTGAGTGCTAGCCAACATCATCATTTTGGGCAGATTATCTACACCCATCAATTGGTGCTGACGACACCAGTGGGTAGTCATAGCAACTCATCACTGCTATTTGCACTGAAGGGGATTGTCTGACACTTTGGTTACAACAGCACTCATTTGTCATGTAGCCTTAAGATTGTTGATGTGGTGATTTCTTGGCCATTGCATAGATATATTTGTCTGCTATTATCTATTCTTTCTCATGTGCCTCCTCCTTTGTCTTTTGTTGTTCACTTTTTTGTTTTCCCTTCTGTGGTGTAGGATGCTAATCAGTGATGTTGCTTACTCTTCCCATTCTTTCCAGACTTACAACTGAAATGCAGTATTCATGTTAACGGTTATGGATACCCAATGTTGGAAGTTGATGAAGTCAGGGGGTTTGGTAGCACAGTAGAAATGTCACCATTGTACGAGACTGTTCATGGTCCCTAGCAAGTGTGAGGCTGGCACTGCTGTTCATACTGCTCGTTTTATAGAACATTTTAATCTAGATGTTAGCTTTCATATTTTTCTTCTTCCTTGTTGTTTGGACCCAGCTCGGTGTGTTTCTTTTACTTAGAAGGAATTATTTTTTCGCCTGGTTCTGGTTACCTTTAAACCTATGGAGTTTTCTTGATACCCATCAGAGGTAATTCTTTATGGGTTTATTCTATAACATTTGAGCTTTCAACCAATGTTTTATATGTTTGGTCTTCTGGGAGCTGATTTAGTCAGTGGGGAGTCATAACATCTACTCACTGGCATTCATGAGGAAGGTTCTGGTTTGATTCTTATTGTATTTGTGTCAGTTTTGCAAGAAATGGTGCAACAATTACCCCCAAACTGTTGTCATAGATTCTTCTCTGCTATCTCGTAGATTGTATGTGGTCCAAGTTTTTATGGCTTTCTTTCTTTTCTAGGAAGTGGTTAGAGCTCATGGATGTATGTTAATAGAAAATGGAAAGAGAGCTATCTCTCCTTGAATGGGGCTTTGAAGTTTCTGTTTCTGAAGGTAGGATTGAGGAAAAATGGATACTTGAGTCTGAATATGTGAACTCAGTCGTGTACCATTGAGCCAGGTTCTGGAAGAGGTACTGGAAGAGAGCCATCTGGAATGTTATGCTTCCAGTACCTTGCTCAATGCTACCAGGAAGCTTCACATTCCAGATTCTAATATTCTAATTTGCTTACCAGGTAGTAATATTTCACTTTGGGTGCAGAAGGGTGCAAAGAAGGAAACTGCAGCAAAGATAGGTGGGATTTTGGAGGACAACTTTCATAACTCTGATTAACAGCATAGATTTTGGAGCTCAGTTGGAGCATGCATTCTGTTAATAATACTGTGCTTCTGCAATTTGCAAGTTAACAGAATTTGGGCTGATTGAATTTTCTTGCCCTGACCATCAACCTTCTGTTTCATGATTGGACGCTGAAGTCAAACCATCTTGTAAACAGATGCATTTCTTTTGGTGCTCTTAGAACAGAAGTTGAAGTCTTTCCAATGGAGTAAAAAAACCAAGACATTTTGAAATAGCAGTGGCAGATGGAAAATTAATAAACTGGCATTGATTTTGTACTGTAGTCTCTCTTAAGTTGAAACTGGCATGAAAATTGCAAACGAATCTGGAACTACAATATGGTTTATTCAAAACTGCAGCTTTGATTTCATTGTTGCTGCCACAGATACTTTCTTTATTTGCACATAAGGCCAACTTATGAAAGGGCACACAGAGACTGAAGAACAGAGCAACAGAATATGCTACTGTCGCAGGGTTTATTACCAGAGACAAGAATTTTGTAAGTTATTTGATTAAGAGAGTTTCAGATGGGTAGTTTACTGTCCAAAGATTTTCTGGAACTTTTCCATAGTGGGAAATTGACATTAAAGCTTTGGTTTCACTGCTTCACTTGTCCACCAAAAAAAATTTATGATCCTAGTTTATATACAGTTTGGAGTTTACTCTTGCAACTCCAAAATGCAATTCTGGAGGAATTGTGTTTTGACCCAGATATTGATCTTCTATCATAGCTCCAGACATGATGGCAAGTAGGAGAGTTGACCAACTAATATTGATAAAACTCAACACGGGTTTTATCAAATTCAATAGCCTGCGTATACAGATTGGGCACCAATTCTTGATACCAAGAACCCTTGGAGGGTGAATGTGGGCCAACATTGACATCACACCCTAAATCTGTAGGGTGAGATGTCAGACTGGTCCAGTGCAAAACTGCCCTAATGCTTCGAGTAATCTTGTGGAACTGAAATGGAATGCATATAAATGCTTTCTCATTCAGTGACAGTTGTAATATCTATTGAGGCTGATATACAAGAAAGGTTGGATTGCGGCAGTAACGAGCAGCAAAAGCTTGACCATCTGATGTGGGTTGTGAGAAAGCACACTGAGAAGTCTCAAGTGTCAACCCAAACAAAAATGTTTTCCTGCAAATTGTACCACAAGAACAGCATCAGTTTTGATATCCAAGAAAGCATGGGTCATATAGTCTAGGGAGAAACTACAGTCTAGACAAGAAAGGGGAATGCCAGACATCAGCATGCAATTGAACAGAAAACAGAAAACTTGTTGATACAACACAGGGTTGATAGAGTCTTTTGTGAGGATGAGGGTTTGATGTAGCACCTCATGGCATCCAGAAGCTGGGAAGCAATGCCTTTTCGTCTCTCTGAACATTAAACCCAAATCCCTCTTACTCCGCAGACAGCAGGGACAGCTGTCTTACTGCAAAGAACCACTCTTCCCATGCCTTGTTGATCTGCAACTCGTCTCCGTTTCTTATGAACTTCCCTTGTAAACTTCCAGTTCCCAAAAGTCAGCTTGCTTGAACTAGTTTTGTTCTCCCTCACAGATTTTCCAACCCCAAGTTCTGTACCACCCTCAGAGATGGTGCTCTGGTCTTTGCCTGAAGGAGAAATTTCCATCACAGGCAGGGGAAGACTACTGGATCGTACTCTATGATCAGTACTGTCTAGTTCATCAGTATTTGTCTTTATTGCTACATCCAAGGCCTGTACAAGCTGCTGTGAATCAGAAGTGTGAGCAATGTTGTCCTGGTGAGTGGCCACAATAGGAAAGGCATTGCTGATACGCTCACACAAAATACAGCCCACAATCTTTTTTGATGCTGATATGAAAAGATAGACCTGCTTGAACAACCAACACAAATCCATAACACATCACCAAAGAATGATCCATACTGCCAATTACAAAAATACGAAAGGGAAGAGGAACATCTGTCCTGGCAATCCAGAACACAGTTGATGGCAAAAGCCACACCCACAAACATCACATTTGCCCAATTGCTTCTATCATCATTATCTCCCTTGCTCCATATTTGGTTCAGGGGTGGTGCAGTATGACACATAACACAGAAAAAATAAATCAAGAGTGAAATCTCCATGTTTAGAATTAGCACCTTGCAGTGTTGTTGCCATAACCAACCTGGCACTAACCCCATCTCCTGCTCCATTATTCTAACAACCTCCATTACCTGGACACACAAGCCACACACATACATTGATATCTGCACCCAGGAACAATGTCTAACAATGGAAACCTGTATAAAACTTGTGCTACAGGCATAAGCATACAGGTATCTTCATTTCAGGTTTGGCAGTTGCTTCAAAAGAATCAAGGACTTGAGAAGCCAGAGAGGATTGTAGAAACAGAACCTTGTAGAGATGGCGAGGGGGATCACCAGGCACAACATAAATGATTCTGTCACCCTTGCTAGAGATCTTGGCAGCAACTCTCTCATGCTGCCATCCCTGTAGCACAGACACTCCCCCAAATACATTCAGAATCAGGATCAGTGAAAACAATGACCACCAGAATTGTGGTTATACTGTGCCTGTGATGAAAAATGTGGCAAGATAGCAGCAATGTGTAAAAGACACATATGCCACAGTGCAGTGGCAATCCAAACAAGAGAAAAAGAAGATTTTACCCTGAACTGAATGCCCTGCAGTTGACTCTTGTGGAAGGATGCATGCAGCTTCTCATCTGTCTCTTCTCCACGTGCATAAACAAGTCCACATGAAGGACAAGTTGAGCATGAAAAATCTCTTTGGCCTAGATCTAGAAAATACTGCCCAAGTGGACGATTGGGTGCCACTGTTCTCTTGGATAATCCTGATGAGCTCTTCCACATTGTGGAGAGTTCGTGTAACCAATTGCTTTTGGAAGCAGAGAGCTCCAGGACAGGTTGTGGGCTTTCTTCTTCTTCATATGTCCCCCTTGTCTCTGTTGTATGGGAATCCAAAACCCTACTGGAGTATCCATCATCACATCTGCAAACAACAAAGAATGTGTAAGAAATTGAATGAACAGATCCAAAGAGGAGGAGGAAACCCATTCTTGATACATGGGTATACATGTGTTTTGCAGTCATTCTGCATTCAACAACGTTTATGTGCTCAACTACATCTCAGATCCTTAGCTGTTTTCAATGCCCATTCCTTCCTCCCCCAAGATTCACCAGACCCAAACCCTAAAATCTTCTCTTCAGCAATCAGATGCAAAGCCACAAAGAGAACTCAAACGAGCAAGAAAGATTCAGAAACCCTAGTAGAAGCGTACAGAATTGGAGGAGAGTTCGTCCCCCCGAATCTTGGGCGGTTTAAAGGTTTTCTCCCTTGAAAGCTGCCCAAGGTTCACAGGTGCACAACGAACACATAAGCTAACTAGAAGAAAGAGCTTCTGGAATACCACAGATTGAGAGAGATCCTTCATGAAACGCAGGGAGAAGCATCAGAAGCAACAGAAAAGAGAGAGGTCCAGGAAAGAGAAAAAAGAAAGTACGGCATCCTCGTCGTCGCACTGATGCCAGTCCTTCGTCGCTTGTAGGTTATCAAGACGGCATTTGCTCCTGGAGAGCAGCAGGCATTCCTGGAAGAAACTTCAGAAGCGTCACCTTCAATATCCATACCCCCAACTCCCCCAGTAAGAACTTCTTGAGCTCCACGCAGCAGCCAGCCAGAGAGCGATGGAGGAAGAAGAAGAAGAAGAATCCTTAAGGAGCTTCAAGCTATGGGTGCGAGAGAAAATTCGGGCACAAGAAAGAAAGAGGAGGAATTAGGGTCGGAGATCTGTGCAAAAAAGAGCGATGATTCCTCTTACGAGAGAACAGTTGAAGAAGAAGCTCTGGGGAGAAGTGCATAGACGTGGGAAGGAAGGGTCTCTTTGTGAGAACTCCTGCGAGAAGAAAAACCCTGCGACATCAACAACATGATGCCGCAAATCTTGCGTGTCCAACAACATCGAGGAATTCACATCTTCTTCGCAAGAAAGCAAAGAAAATGGAGTTGTTGGGTTTTCTGGAAAGATGGAAAGATACCCACCAAAAGCTTTCACATATGAAGTCTGCCGCCAATTTCTGCTCCAAGAAATTTGAACCCAAGATCCGTCCGCGATTCCGGAATCCGTCGGGTTCTACATCCGGATTCAGTCTTCTGATAACCTCCGGATATGGATCGAATCCGCGCGAATCTCCGAAAGATTCCTGGTAGATTCCTAGTACCTACGAGCTTCGATCCAAAACCCATGGATCTATGCTCGACAGAAACTGGGAGATTCTTTTTGATCGAGACCTAGGTGCTTTGCGAAAAGGATACACAAACTGTGAAGAAAAAGAAGAAGAAGGAGAGGATGATGATGATGCTACAGAAGAGGTTAGTGCTCTTTGAATCTGTGAAGAAGGAGCAGGAGGAAGAGGAGGAGGAGGAGTTTGATTACAGCAAGCTTGCTTTCGGTGATCTTTTTTCACAAAAACACCCATGTGAAGGTGTTGACAAACTGTATTGCAATAGAGAGGAATTGTACAGACCTTTGTTCTTGTATGTAAGCAGTAGTGAATAGAGGACAGAGGAGGATATCAGGGCATACAATCTGCTTGAAAACTGATGCAAAATACTCTCCTCTCCTCACCAGGTCCTCTCCAAAAAATTTGTCCAGGTGAGAGCCCTAGGAAGCAGCCATTGCAAAGAAAAGCTCATGTTTAGCAAAAGTGATGCTGCTCAAAAGCTTGTTGCAGCAGCTCTCTTGGCAACTGTCAAAACATGTCAGAAGGAGATCCAAATGAGGAAGTTGGCATCTTATTGATGCCAAAGAGCTCTTCCACCCTCTACAAGAAGTGAGTATCATCAAGTGGGCTCCCTTTGCAATTGTCAGAGCTCCAGCTTGACACCAGCAGATTGATTTGGCTCCTTCCACCAATGAGTTTCTCTGACTTGCAATATACATGTAAGTTTTCTATTGTTTTTTGTTGCAAGTGTGATTCATTTAGGTCAACCTGATTGCTGACATCTTTTGAGAAGACACTTCACTACGGTGGTTGTTTGCTGTTGTCTTTCCATCGAGTAAGCTCTCAGAGTTATCAGTTCATATTGTGATGTTGCTTTCTTGATACCTAAAATGTTGCATCTCAATGTGGACAGACATTATCAAGCCTTTTTGCTTCATCTTCTCCTCAAAAGATCATGCTCTTCAAAGGTTCTTTAGGTTATTTTCTCTCATCTTCCTCTTTCCATGTTTGGTTCTTTTCTGATTTTTCCTTCTCTTTTGCATTCCCCTTCCTTCTTGGTTCCCTCAGTCAACTCCTCTTTTCATACATGTCATCATGGCTGAGTCTTCCTATTTCATTTTATGTTGTCAGATTTGGAAACTGCATAATCCTAGTATTGGGTCATCTTTCAATCTTATTCAGGGTTGCTTTAAATCTCCAAGTATGGAGAAGTTGTCAATACTCATGAAGATATTAATCCAGTTTCTAAACTATTGGCAACATCAGCACACATTGTGCATGTGTGCATGTGTGCAAGTGTATGTTATCCTCAATGCCCAACATACAGATGTGGTCTATCCATAAGAGTAAAATTCCTAAGATTCCAAGCAAATCACTCACTCACCATGTTGCTCTTTGATTCCTTAGTTTCATATATGTTGTGTGCAGGTGGGTGTTCCCTTATCATTTGGTTCAGTTGCACATTGATTGTTCTCTGTACTTCTACCGCTCTGATCTCAATTCTGACAAAGACCTTAGCACTATTGAGTAGGTACGTTTCCTTCAGAGTACGAGGACAAAGTTGCAGGATGATCGGTGCAATAGATGTGAGACCAATCAAACTGAAATGTACTTGCTCGCCTTAGCAATCTATTCTTGCTATTGCAGGGTTTGCTATCCAAGGTGCTCAGAATGGGTGCACACTTCTGGGTGCAGAAAAGGCCAAGCATGCCACATCATTGCCATGTTGTGGCATCAAGGAGGTTTCTTTTTCGCCACACCATACCTACCACATTGTCAAATAAAGTGTAAAGTTGAATATAAGTTTTAAGATGAAAGAATCAAAAAACTAGTTCAAAAGAAAGAAAGAAACTCATTCCCTGAACTGCACGTAAAATCTTTGTGATTGTCACTAACCTCTTGTTGAATAGAATGCATAGCCTTGTACAAAGAAGAGACAAACTACCTGAAAGCAATTAGATTATATTCAAATCGAATTGCAAGTTCATAGAACACTAACTATAAGTAGTTTCCAATTTCCTTTGACACTATCAATTACATTGTTCCTACAATAGGATTGTTCTTCAACATTTTCAACACCTTGTTTCAATTCAGTGTTGGTTGATGCATCTAAAAGCCATTAGTATAAGCCATTAGTATGCAAAGGAACATTGTTGATCCTTAGAGATGCTTGCATAGGATGCATGTATTAACCATTCTAGAGTTTGATGCTTCATTATTCACACATGTGCATCAAGGGTAATGTCTGATTATCACATTATACATTGCATTTTATGCTAATGATCCTTTTGTCTGAATTTGATACACTTCACCTAATCTTGGATTCTAGGAATTTCTTTGTAATTGGCTTTGTAATACAATGGTTTTTTTTCAGGGCAAATTTTGACCTTTTTTGTCTTGGAAAATCAGATTTTGACATGTAAATAAGATTCTTCATGAAAATCACAATATTTCAAGAGAAGAAAAAGTAAACTTTTGGCCAAATTTCTATAACAGGTTCTAGTAGGTACCCAAAATGATGTTTTACAAAAATTGCTTTCCTTGCATTTCCCGTTTATAGCCAAATAACTAGGTTCAAATTGAGATCATGTGGCATTTTATTGGTAATTATGCTTGCCATGTGGACCAATATTTAGTGTCACACAAACATTTTGTCTTGTGGTCAACACTTCATTGCCACATCATCTACCGATTACACCCCTAGGCCTTATACTTGTGTAGGGACAAGTGAGTGTGCATGCACTTTAGTGTGCACACTCGAATGCAAAGTTGTGCACCTTAAATAACAATCTTTTTGTTGTTGTGATGGGTACCATAATATAATGGTAGCTTAAACACATGTTTGTTGAATAATGAATTAAATAAAAAAATTCCATGTTAAAAATTAAAATTCAATGTTGAAATGTTGAATATTCTAAAAGAATTTGTTCTTTGGGAAAAAAATGTTTTTTTGAAAATTTCAACATTTCTACAAATAATATAATTAGTGTCGAATCTACCAAGGTATTACAGTATTCAAATCAAGTTGGTTGGTGTGACGATCTTAAAATAATGAAGCCATGTTCAATGTGTTCCAAGGATTTTGAAGATATTTTGTATTGATATTCAGGTTGCTAGAACCTAGAAGAGATATTAGTAGGCTAGGGATGTCCTTGAACAATAGTCTCCTACATCCTTATTAATAGTAAACTTATATTTAAATTTACCCCTTTCATGTGAGCAAAGGTTTCAAACACACCTTATCCTAGTGCACCCAACATCCATCTTTGCACCCCCATTGTTTGTTGTCAAAATAATAATAAAAATTTGTGTCCACCTTGGCACCATTGGTGTTCCTCAATGTGCTTTTGAACACCTTCACCCTTCCATATTATGCTTCCTGACAACCTCTATCATGACATCCCTCAAAGTAGAGTGTCCCATTTCAATCTAAATTTTTATGAGTATTTTCATCATGTTTGTAAGGATGGGTGTTATCAAAATTTGAACTTGCAAAGTGAAATGAGTTTTGCCACCTTCTAATTGGATCAAATCGTCACAAAGGTGTACATTATGTGAAGGAAACAAACAAAACACAAAGCAGTTGTTCATACAACGAATATCTTGAATGTCACAAATGGTGAATGGAAAGCCTCAAGATTACATTTACTAAAACAATATTGTGGCATAATTCAATTGCCCCATTCACTATGCAATCTTAACTTAGTGAAATTCATTTACCTTCAACTTCAATTAATGTCTTCATTAGTAAAAAAAGTTCATTTTACAAGGAAAATGTATTATGAAACAAAAGTCATTTGCAAATATTATTTTTTGAAATTTATTATTTAATCACCCCTTAATCATTAAAAAAAGTCTATTCAATTTGCAAATTGCACCCATAACAAAAAAAAAATTTATAATGATTCCATAATTACATTGTAGAATGTCAATTAAGAAAGTTATATGTGGGGTTCTACTTGATTGCAACATGGGGTAAATCAAATAAAGGTAGTATAAGAATGTAAGTTATATTCTGGAGGATGGCAAGTAGGCAACACCTATTATGGCTATACCACTTACGATTTACTGATTTTTAGTCACATGCATCCTCGAAAACATTTTTAAAATTTGCACAATCTGACCAATTGTACTATGAGCTGACCTCCAAAAAGTGTTAGGTGTTTAAATATAGGAAAAGGGCCTGAGTACAAGCCCTTCCGTGATTTGAGATTTGTGCCCAAGGTCAGCAGGACAAAGGAACAGGTCGAAAATCGCAGAAGGGCCTATACCCAGGTCCTTTTCCTACGTAAAGCAGAGCTGGGATTTTTTCACTTTTTAGAAATAGTGACAGGTTGGCTGGTACCTTCTGCTGGTCAGAAGATCCCAGTACAACCTGGCTGGTACCTTCCACCGCAAAAGGTCCCACTTGATGAAAACATGTTTCTTTAGGCAGGTAATGGAGCTGAAAATACAAAGGAAAAAATCCAGGAAGTGCTTTTTGTGTTCAAAAATGTTCATGTCAACATGAATCATGTGCAAATACCATATACTAAGGAGTTAGGATTCAAATTGACATAATTTCCAAAGATGGGAATTTTTAGTATTCAAATTGGCACAAATCATGAGTCCCAACAAAATGACATGCATAAAAAATGGAATCCCCTTCCGAATGTCTTGAAATGTTAAAACACAAACCAGCTCCAATGGTGTTTAGTATGTGGTCCTACACAAAGAATCTTGCAGGACGTGTAGTAGTCATATGTCATATTGGATGGCTCCAATGAGAAAATGCACATCTTCCAAGGCTTGAAAAAGATTTGGAAGAGTTTAATAACTAGGATTTGACTACTATTCCATGTCTCTAATTGGGTAGATGGTTTGATTGTTCTAGGTGGGCTGCGATTATTAGTCTCCCACCTATTTGTAATCCGAATTTTAGTTTTATCAGTGGAGTTGGAAAGAAAAAAAAAACTAAAACTTGGATGTGAAAATTATTTTTGTAGGTCAAATATTGAGCACCATTGGAAATGCTTTAAAAGTCCTCTAAAACTTAATTGATTTAATCATGCAACCCATTTTGTATCTATATAGGTAACCTTTTTCATAAAACACTATATCAAGAGTTTGATTTAAACATGATTTCTTTCTGGAACTTCTTTTTAAAATTTGTGGGACACTTTGGGACACATTTTTGTCTTAATTTTAAATATTTTTTATAAATTAAGTCTCAATTTCTTCAGGGCATGTGAACTTGATTACTTGTAATTCTTTTTTAGAATTTTCCAATGATGCAAAAAAAGAAACATTTATTACACATAAATTTTGATCATTAGATATAACTTTAAACATTTTGAATTCTTAGGCATTTCAATTTCCAATGTGGAGATTTGGACTTTTGTGAATGGTTCACTTTGATTCCAATATAGTTTATCCTTTGTTTAGGTGAATGTTGCTATCTCTTTTGCCCTTGTCAAGTCTTCATAGGAGGACAAATAAGGCAATTGCAAAATGATTGAATACAAAAACTTGTATTAGCTACTAACAATCAATAATTTTTCTTGACATATATTATTATTTCAAATTAATGGGTCCAAATACCCCACTCGGAGTCAATGTGCTTTTAGTAAACAATTTCAATGTGACGGAAAAATCAGTTTCAGTAGTGTTAAGTGTAGAAAAGGTTTTTGGGAATTCTTTTGCAAAAGTCACCATATTTTGAGGAAAAAGTTAAATGTTGCCATATGTAGACAATGAGTTCATGGGTGCCACTAAAATAATTAGATGCCTAAAAAATTTGTACTTTGTTGGCTCATTTTTCTTTCTAATGATCATCAATTCATCTACATGACAAAATTGAGAAAAAACTCTATTAGGAATATTTTAAGAATTTCAATAGTTATAATCAATATAAAAGAAAATTATGTATTTTGCTTTTGTAATGGAACCCCATGATAGGGACCTTGTTTTGCCTATATTAGGTTCAAATTAAATTTTTTGAAAAACTAATCAAGGTTGGTTGAAAAAATGTTTTTGACCCAATTTTTTTTTGAATTTGTCCTTCAAAGAACTGTTTATTATTGAACATCAATGACAAATATGATATATAATTTTGAGAATTATTTATTGTTTAACATTAGTGCAAGTATAATATGTAAATAGGAGCAACACTATAAACAGTCCATGATAATCAGTCAAACGAAGACTTTTTTTCAAATTTGGTGGAATAGCCATCATCCACATGAGGATTGAGCCAAATTTGGCTAGATGTTAAATGGGAAAATATAATTCAATTTTGTTTTGTTGAGCTCTAAAAATGTATCATCTAATAAATATGGCAATTTCAAAGCTTTTTTTCCTCAAAATGTGGCAACTTTGGTGCATAGTTTTTGAAAAAATCTTTTGTACTCTTGGCACTTTTTTTTTTTTGTCACAATGGTATGAAATTTTGCTAAAAGAAAAACTCTAAGTCAAACAATCCATGACAATAGTTGGACATATTAAAATACCATTGCAACTTCAACATTGATTATATTTATTTTATAAATGTTAAAATTTTAAAGATTTTTTTAAAAATATAAAAATATTGTGAAAGAAAATATATTCTTGAATTTTCTAGCTTTTTTACATCAAAATCTCAAAATAAAATAATTATTCAACATTGGAATGTTGAACTTGCAAGATTTCTATAGTAGAATCCATTGTAATAAAATAAAAAGTACACAAAAAATGGGTGTTTAAACCAAAGAATTAGTTTGTCTAATTTTGATGTTGTGTTTTTTTTTTCCTTTTGTTTTTGGGGAATTTTTGCATTGTGCAATAAATATTTTTGGAAAAAAATTAGCATAGATTCAGAAAAAAAATTGCTAAATTTTGGGAAAATTCACCAAACTTTTGAAATTTTGAGAATAAAAACCTTGTTTTTGATGCTATGATGCATCCACATCACAACCACTTTGTTAGTGTCATGTGGATGCCACAACTCTATTATGTCATTAATATGTCATCAAAACACCCCATACATGTGGACCCCGATCAACAAACTTGATTTCTTTGTGGAAAAAGGTTGACATCTCAAATGACAACTTTTACACCTGTTCAATCAATTGCACATAAAAGTCTAATTATTAATCCTTGGGTGAAAGAAGGGTATCATACTTATCCAAGCTCATACTTTCACATCTACAGTCATATCCATGTTGATTTACCAAACTCGATAGTCTTTTTCAATAACATTAGGCTGAACATTGTTTGGGAGACCATTGGAATATTGATTTGAACTCTAAATGTCAACACAATGACACATGGATGATGGAGGAGGGACTTCAAATAAGTTGGCTTAAACTAACAAGACCCAATCAACTTAAATGATTCCCCCATTCCAAAGATGCAAGTAGAATGTGAGAACTTCACTAGGCTAGATAGTTGTGAAAGAGCTACCAACATAGATGATGCATAGTTGCAATGTGAACAACCTTAGTAATTATTACAGAAACATGATTTTTATGCCCCTAGCATTGAGACTAAATTGACTATAGAATCAAGGTTAGTTGTATGGAATGACTAACTATCTTTATTTTGATTAATCCCAAAAGTAGCATATGTTGATATGACTAATTTAAACTAATTTGACTAGAGCAACTAAAACATGTCATGCACATTTGCAATGTGGACTTTGATGTGTCACATGTGATTCAAATTTGTCATCAATATTACATACCATGTGCAATATGTAACTTGAAAGTTATTAGATTATTACTAGCTATTATTGGTTAATGATATACACACATAATATACATTTGTTGAAAACTAATATATTGACATTAAATAAAATTTAAATTTAAATTATAAAAAAATGATATTTAAAAAGTTCAACGTAGTTATGAAATTAAAAACTTGTAGATTAGTATGTAATAATTCATAATTATGTTCACTATGAGATTAAATTCATTAAGAGATTACAATTTTACAACATTTTAATTTTTAAAAATTATTTATTAAAAATTTTAATTAATGAAAAATTTCAACATTTGAAATTAATGGAAGAAAACAAAATTATATGTAATAATGACATTGAGGAGAAAACATTATAGTGAAAAAATTGTGTATTCAATTTTATGACCCAAGTCGAAATATTTAAAATTGATATTTCATGTTTTGACATATGAAATCAAAATATTAAAATTTTGAATATTAGGCATCATGAAAGACACTAGATTTGAACTTTTAAAAAAACTTGAGCTTAAAAAAATAAATTGAATATTACTTTTGAAAATTTTAATACACATTAAAAATCTATTTAATGTAGATCTATATATACCTTTGGGTGTTTTACAATATCATCACATGAAGATGTGATTCAATGGTGAAAGTCTTAGAGAAACTTTTTTACCATAGTTGCAATGTAGCTCCCAAGCATTATATATGGGACCGAATTTCATAAATAGAAGAATCCTCTTAAATGCTCTCTCGCTCAATTGTGAGAAAGATCCACCATCTCATACTCATGGGAGATTGTGAGTGGTGTATCTTTGGAGACAGGACGCTCGGGTGAGAAAAGCTCCAAATTGCAACTGCAAGGACCCCAGTAAATTAGACATGCATCTACTTCATCCACCTTGAACCTGTTGATCAATGACAAACCAGTCTCGGTGTCGTGTAGCATCCATTCACCTATCATCACAACCCAAACAAACAAACACTCACATCAACCTTTAGCACTTTTTCTCAATACCACGGATTGAACAATCCAAAACCTAGTGGAAAAATTATGGGTCCATCTACTTCATGATATAGGCTACTACATTTTCATTCATGAAAGTATTGGAAGAATTCTACAGTCCAATTGTTAACGGACTCAGAAATCTCAGATTCAAGACTTACTACATTCTCAGGCACAAAAGAACTTCCAAACCCAAGTTGGACAACAGAAGTAAAACTCAAAGAGCAAGACTTCAGCTTTTACCATTAGGCCTTTGTGAGCCACGCAACCACAGTTCCTGACAATCTGTGTTTGGACTGATTTCATGAGCCGTTCCATCAATGGCCGTGTACTTGATCACTGTTGCCATGGGATGATCAAGTTTGAACACTGGGTGAATCCTCAAACACACCAACCTGCAATGCCACAAATCATCACCCCATAAGTCCATTTCAAACGAAAAAGTTGGCAAACTGAATTCCTTCCAGGAACCAATCTCTTTGTGATGTTACTCTGAGGATGAACAGTTGAAACATGACAGCAGCTTCTGTGGTTACAAATCATGAATTCAGCTCATTCAATCAGCTAGTGATTATAATCAGTACCCACGACACTCAGAAAAAGATAAGTCTGGTCAAAACACACGGTTGTATTGAGGATCATTAACTAACATTTGCTTGAGTCTTTGTTGGCTCAAGAACTGTAAACCATTGCAGGACATTGGATGTTGTATAAAGAAAAGAGAGAATACTTCAACAAAAGCTTGAGTCTTTGTTAGGTCATAAACCATGAACTGTTGCAGGACATTGGATATCGTATAGAAAATCCAGAAAAAGAGAAGTCTCTTGCTTCTATATAGTTTCGAGAATTGGTAGTCAAAAGTGAGAGAGAACTGTTACCGGGAAAATCCACCAGAGCCTGCACCCACTGATTTCGCTACAATCTTTGATGAAATTTGAACTGTATCTGGGGAATTTTGTGGTAGTATGATTTCACGGAACAAGGCAAGACCGCCACTGATGTCACCCTCTAAACAGAGAGCATCTTGCCCTTCCATTTCAAACATCTCTCGCCTAGCAGAGAACACAGAACCCAATTTGAAATTGGGTTTAGGGTTTAAGGGTTTAGGACGCACAATTACAAAAGCATCAAGGACCCAAACACCAACCAACTTCAGGTGTATCCTATCATGTCAATACACAATTGATACACCAGCAGTACACACTCCAACTGGTGGCAAAGGGCATAAAACTCCAACCTTTGTGTAGTGAAACAAGACAAAAGAAACTCACTTGGAGATTTTGTATTCCTCAGTACAACCAGCAGACCGGAATTCTGTTCCACTATATTCTTCATAACCACTTGACTCCAACCTCCCCGCAAGCCACTCATAACCTGAGAACATAATTGTTGCCACCATGTCCAATGTTGCGTCACAAGTCAACAAACAGTTTTGAAAAAGTTCTAAACCCTAAAACCCAAACTGCACAATTCTCATCCCATCTGCTTTTTCATTCAAAAACCTCCCAATTTCACCATTCCAGTGTTGTGAAAAAGCTCACTAATGAATTATTGACTCCTGTCTTGTACCCCAAAAATGTAATTTGCACATCTCAAGCATAAAAGAATGAGAAGAAACTGAGCATTCAAATGGACTATACATGGATCAAAGGGAAATTGCAGTGTATATATGAAGCTGCAAACCTGAGGGTTTATGGACCATAGAGATGATCCGGCCGCCAATCCAAGGAACAACTTTCAGCAAGACATTGCCTTGATCTAAGTCTATTGGAACTTTCACAACTCCAGTCCCTTTCAATGCTTCCTGCTCCTCCACTTCATCTTCCAACTCTCCTGCTGTTTCTGCTAGAGATCCATCACAACAAAAACTCTTCACTAAAATTTTCTCATCCTCTTTATCTTCCAACCTTCCCAGTCCTTGATACTTTGTTCTTTGTTCTTTGTTTGGAACGAGAACCCACAAGAACCCATAAGCACCCACAAGCACCCCTAAACTAAAATCCAGGACCCAACAAAGAGCATGCTGTCCAATATCAATAAAACGATTTGCAGAGAGCAATGAACGTCAAAAAACACCAATCGACACCTGATGGAAACTCAAGATGGTGTAATTGGTGTACCCAGATTTAAGATTTCTTGCTTGCGACCAGACTCGATGAGGTCAAGTATCTCAGCAGCAGTGGGGAACCTTACTCTTACTTCTTCACCGTCCAACCCCTTCCCCTCAACCTGCAACCCAACACAGACTTTCCCGTCAAATGAATGATCCCATTCTATTCCCTTTCGAAAAAAATCTGAGACATGTAGCACCTGTCACATGATGCTATACACAAGAATCAACATTAGGCAACAAGCATATAAGAAGGCTAAAAATCGATAAAACAGCAGCTGCTTTGGACAAACTCATATCTATGAAATTGCAGAGAAATCTTGACAATAACAAAACAATTTGAAGGTAACATTGACAGTGCAGACCTCAGCAACATCACCAACTAACAAGCGAACAATAAGGGAACGATTACGCTTTTTCCATTTCCCATCTGCACTTGCCACTTTCAATACAACTTCTCCTCCACCCTCAGTTATTCCAGTGTGAGCAGGGATGAGCTCTGCTTCATAATGTGTGTGCAAAAACTCGCCTTTCTGGAATGAAAAACCTTCCTCATCATCCTCGTAGACATCACCCTTTGCCTTCCCTTTTCTCATCAATACACACAAAAGACATGTTCAAGTCATCAGCATTGGAATACGGATTTCCTGTTCTACAAGCTGGTTTTTACCCAAGACAACAACACCAAGATATAAAGAAAAAAGGTGGAAAAGAGGCATACCATATTGGTCAAGGACAACTATAAGTGTCAATGGATCATCAACCCCAGTCCTCTCGCCAACATAGTGCGCCACAGGACCTGTTGCTAAAATAGATCCACCCTTCAGATACAGAAGGGGAAGCTCCTGCAAAGTGTCACCACACACAAAAGCAATTATGATTCTGAGAACCCAAAACCACATTTGCTAAAAAAACTACAAAACTGTAGGAGAAAAGAAACCACTTCTATGAATTTCAGCAAGGCTCAGAAATTCCAGAACTTACTGGGCTGTCATCATTGAAGCTGAAGCGATGCCAAATACCGTTGGGGAGAATAGGAGCCTTCATTTGTGCATGTTTTTTTGGCGTCAGACTGCATCATCACCATGAAAAATACACAATCTCAATCCCAGTCCTGTATTTTGTTAACAGAGATCTGTCAACTGACATACACCCTCCTCATGAAAGTTATGGACTGAACACAAACTCCTCTCAGTGGGTGCTTACACAAGAAGGATTTTGGGTTTTAGCATCTTGACTGCTATAGTCTTACCATGCAGATACAAGAAGAGGTCCCAGCAGGAAACTATCTTCTATCTTCCGAAGCTTGGGATCCTTCGGATCTGCATACGAAACCAAATTACAGATTCAGTTTTTGACACCACTTCTCACCACCTCAATTTTGTTCAAACTTACAGCATTCAGCTGAGGAAGTTCTCTTTCAAATGCAAAAGTCCTCTCTTTTCATGGCATATGTAAAAGACTAGAGGAATATTCCTGCTTGTGCATGTTGTAGCATCCTTTTCCTAA
>Ga0116231_10000936_pt1 | contig 56592 bp, 40 predicted proteins | sample S1TSphgellanicum_2_FD_89695 | JGI IMG/M metagenome (GOLD analysis project Ga0116231, IMG submission 89695) | Host-associated microbial communities from peat moss isolated from Minnesota, USA - S1T2_Fd - Sphagnum magellanicum MG | ecosystem: Host-associated > Plants > Peat moss > Unclassified...
AATATCACATAGGAGATCTTCAACAACATTTATTGAACTTCATATTATGCTTCACACCACATCCAAAACATGAGGAGAGATAATTGGGCACAATTTCTTTAGCCCTTTCCAAACTACTAAATCATGTATACACACATATGTAGAAGAACTCTTTACAACATTATCAAGTCACTTCAACAACCACATTCATTTATGTAGACTCACTTAGTTTTATAAGGGAATGCCTAGTTCTTACAATCAATTTCATTTTCTTATAGTACTAGCCTATGACAAGAATGTGAGGTTTGCATTTTCAAGACATACTGCACGAAGCAATTACTGACATTCAATTGTTGTTTTGAAGATGAAAATCGTAATAGATGTTAGAGGCTCAACATTTGAGTTTGGTAGAACATCTAGTGCTTGTTGCAAGATGTGATGTTAGACTTCATTACTAACATCTAATTAACTTAGAACCTCCAATGCTTGGGAATGGAAAATTTTGTGTTTTGAATGTCCATGTAACACATTGAAACATCTACATTTATGTTGGAATAAAATACGTCCTCTAATAACTTTTGTAGACATCTAATGCTACAAATATTACATAGCCTTGTGAGAACATGATTCAAAGCTCAAGCAAACATACACGTAGATGCAAAATGGGTTTCGCATTTGGCTTTTGGAGAGTGTTCCAATAGAGCATATGTAGCTAATGAGTGTTTTGAAAAGTTAATAAGCTTTGGCACAAGCATAACTAGATCTGGCTGCAAGTGCTTGGGAGCCTTGTTTAACACCACTAAAATCTTTTACATTGATTTTGGCATGCATTGTGGTTCATGAATTCCTTGTGGCACTACCTCCTCTAGTGTCTTCAAAAAATTCACAATAAATTCCAGTAGCTCATTAGATTGCTTTAGCCACTTAGGCTAAACATAAGACATCTATAACATATGAGATGAGTGCAATGTATTGCAATCATGAACATAAGTTCAATTCCATAGCAATCTTGTCATAGTTAATGGTTTGAAACCCAATCATGCCTAACATAAAACCCAAATCACATTTGTTGGAAAAAAACACACACAAGCTTCAAGGGCATGAAAAAAATGCTTCAAATTCCAATTCATTGTTAGTGACTTATTTCATGAATGAAATCTTTCATGTAAACTACACCAAACAACCAAAGGAAGCTAACAACCTATTTGACCAACATTGACAATCACATTCACATAGAGCTTGTTGTCCATCTCCCTGCATGCCAGCCAGATGTCCACTGCCTTTTTCAAGTATTTAACTTCTACATAAAGACAACCCAACTTGTTGACAATTTTGGGAGTGCATATAACACACCCCCAAGCTCCTTAATGGACTCAAATGTGAGTCCAAATTGAAGATAACGAAAAAACAAGGAATTGGGGCACGCTCCTTGGCTTGCAACACTTTGAGGGGTAGAGGGGCATGCTGGAGTTCCGAGATGGGACTAAGAAGAGTGATAAGCACCAACTACTCACATGGACCTGCACAAAACCAACACAAGGTGGTTAGTGCATAATTGGAGCACTTTTGGTGCTAAGACGAGCCACGTGCAAACTTAGACTCACAAGATTCACCACGGCCCGAACTTGGGGGAAGACACCACCTTCCCCCTTATAATATACTTTGTGCCTCTCCACAAGGCCCACATCCAAATGACTTTTTATCCCGGGACTCCCACTTGGGAGTCTCGAAATTGCCAAAGTTAGGATTCTTACAACTTTGGGGCCTCATAACTTTGTGTAAAGACTCCAATTGAAATGAGTTCTAGAACAAAGTTTTAGCCCTCGTCAAGAGCTTTCCAACGGTATATCACACGCTACCTGCATGCAAGGAAATTGGGGTGATTCCTGACTTTTAGTGGTCGGGAGTCAAATTGCTAATTTGACTCCCAACCCTTCTTTTGGCCATAACTTGTGTTTCAAATGTCCAAATGGGTGATGCAAGCCCATTTTAGACATCTAAGTTTCAATAGCTTTCCAATGGTATGAAGAATTTCTCAAGCCATTGGGTTTTCATACTTGCAATCACTCTCTGAACATTCAGGAGTCCACCAGGACTCCAACTCCCAACATGGGAGTTCACTTGGGAGTGTGAGGGCTCTTTCCCTCACACTCTTTTGCATTCCCGGGGGCATGAGAATGCGACTCCCGGGCTTAGTCTTGGCCCGCACCCTTGCAAACCCTTTGTTTTAGTCGTGAGCCCAAGGCTAGGGTTGCGATAATATAGAAAAGACAAATAATGCAAAGCTTACACCTTTGAAGCCAATTCTAATGCTCTAGTTTCTATCAACACTTGCAAAAATTCCTTCCTCATTCAGTTAAGAAAATCATCGTTTTATTTCTACATGATCTGTAGCATAAAGGTGACGACATTGAACTTGTGTTCGAGTTCTAAACAAAAAAATCTATTGCGTAGTACCACAACAATATCGGGAATACTACATGGTGATGCATGAAAAAAAACAGTAGCAACAATAGCCTTGAACAAAGTTCAAAAGATGAAGAATTAAGTGGTTGCAGCTGAACTAGTCATGGTTGTTCTCACAAAGCTTACTACTAACCATCATGGGTTCTTCAAGCTTGAAGATCTAAATTTATCATGGAGAAAATCTAGAGAACAACAACTTGGCCATTGCCATGCACTTGGATATCAAATAGAAGAGGAGTAGGTTGAGTTTCAACATCAATGATATGGATCAAGTTCCCTTGCTACAACTCGGTTTGCTACCATATTTTGACCAGGGTCTTTTTTCTAGGATCCTTGATGAGTTTGTTCAAGTTTTCTTCCTTTGTAGCTTTTCAATGTAAGGTGGACAACCTACCTCAACAACAAACTTCAAAACCCAAAAAAGCTACCATCACCACCCTGTCACACATTAAAACAAACCTTAAATTTCCTCAATTAATCCATATACCATGCTTCATTCTAAACACTAAAAAAACCCATTTCAATTTAAATAGTCTAGATATTTTCATCAAATAAATTAGTTTACTTGATGTGAAACTGATTTTAATAAAATAAAATTGCAAAAGTTGGATCCAATGTGATAATCCCTATCCCCATAGGGGCAAGCCCAACAAAGGAAAATAATTGGGACCCAATTAAATTTTTCCATTGAAATTGGTGAAAAACCTAGTTTGCTCTTCTATGTTTCTTTTGGGAAAAAGATTATACAATTTTTTTTTGTTTTTTTTCAAACAAGTACTTAGTTACGTGCTTAACAAACCACCATAACATAAGAGCCTCCAGCTGAGTTATCTTTAAGCCTTTTTTTATCTAGTTAAATTGTTTGCATGAAACAACACAATGAATCAAGTTTGTGTGAATGTTTTCAGAAATTACAATGTCACAAAACAAGAAAATGTGAGAGGTTTTGGTGTCACATGCATGAATATTGCAAAGATGAATGATGAAAAAATAGGTTTAAGTCTAAATCCAAAACATAAAACAATGAATCAAAATAAGAACATAAAGATTAAAATCAAGAACGTGAAATGTGTAAGACCAAAGTACAAACATAATTTTTACCATGATAAATATGAAAACAACAAAATAAGGCTATGGAATAAGATCATATTTTAAACTTGTGTTAAACATATTCAAGGTAATGAAGGGTCCTACTTTTATTTATACCCCTTTGGGGATTTAATTCAAAGAAGCTTCCATGGAAGTTTTCATGTTGCCATTAACCATGAAAGCCTTTTAAAAGGCTTCCTAATTTCAAGTGAACTATAAGTTAATTAAGACTTAATTAAAAATGATCAAAAAGTTTACTTGTGAATCAATTGAAAGTTAAAACTAAAAATGGAGTAAAAAATTTGGAAATGAACTAAAAGTTAACTAAAAATGAAATATAAGTTAATTATGAATGAACTGGCAATCAACAAAGAATCATGGATGAACATCCATATGAATGAACTCCATTTATCCTATGAAAGTGATGTTCGTGACATTTGGATGTCTTAAAATAAAAATCTATTATAGCCAAGGTTTTAAGGTTGTGCTACATTACTATGAGTTTACATTGTTGTGCAAAGGTGAAGTAACTTTGCAAAACCAATTATAATTATGAAGAACACATGAAGTGGAAAAATAAAAGAAATTTTTATGGTAATGATCACATTGTGTTTGCACAACTATGGTTTTGTCCATGAGTTCATCTTACACTCTTTCAAAAAATTAAAACTTTTAATCAATCTTTGTTTGGTTATAAAAATGAGGAGAAACCAAGCCAAATCCCCTAGGTTGTAACATTATGGTGTTAGTAAAAAGTGACAAAAGTTTTTATGGCACATGTGATATACAACTTCACCTTTGGGGGTACAACCTTTTGGCTTTCTAGTCCATTTTTGGATTTTGTAGCAAGTTATTTGAAAATGTTCAAACATTTGTTGGTTTTTTGTCAGCGCAGTCACTCGTTCTATTAATGCTTCAATGTGTGCAAAAACCCATAGATGAGGAATCAAAAACTTTTCATGTTAATTTGTTGCATGGTCTCACAAACACCATAACTGTAGACCATATCTTCCCACACCTACCCTTGAGCCTTTCTATGTTATTAAAATATTCATTGGATGCATCTGATTATATTATAAACCATACAAGAATTTTGAAAGTTACAAAATTCATGAAGAGGATTTGAAAAAAATCATTTGGTTTATGCTTGTATTGATTAGGATTAGAATTTGTAACCCAAAATGCATGTCACATGTGTAGAAAATAACCATGAACTTGTTCAGATAAAAAATCAACTTGTTCAGATAAGTTTATTTAAACATTTTTTTCATTTTTGGTTTTGAGGGTCAAAAGATTAATGCACAACAATGCACACATGTGTAAAATTGCAAGTACTACAATATGAATTTTTAAAATTTGAACTATTCATTTTTATCAAAAAAATTGTTCTATGTAGACTTTGTTTGTAAAAACTAGTGGAAAAATAACTTGGATTTTTTGTTTTTGAAAATGGAACTACAATCTTGAATAAGCCCTTGTAAAGATTATTTTAACACAATCATTGAATAATTACTATAAATTAAACCACTCATTAACATAACATGGTAATGTATGCAATAAAATTTTATATGGAACAAATGGGCATTTATTCAATTTAAAAAAGAAGAAGTTAAGGTTCAAGATTGTTTTTGCCCATGTTTCATGTATTGTAATTTGGTAGTTAAATTAGCGACCATTTTTATCTACAATGTTTCTAAATCATGCCTTATTATGCATGAAATGTGTCAAAAATTATACCAATCCAATTGCCATTCAAAATTCTATTTAACAACTTGTAGTATATTTTGTTAACTTATCAATTGTGCATTTGTTTGTAAACAATTTGGGAAACATCATTTTGGATCAATAGAGTTGGTACTTGGCAACCTTGGCATCATGGAGGAAATATCCAGAACCTTACCATGTTTAGAAAAATTAACCACCATAACTAGATCCATCACCATCAAATGGACATTCTATCAATTGTGAAATGGGTGCCCAATTTGATTGCTAAAGTTCAAATGAGAATTATTACTTCATGCACTAAGCACTTTCTCTTTTCAAATGTCTTTTGTTAATTGGATGGTTAATGTTTTAAAACTAGATCATTGATCATCCTTAATGTGGTTGAATTTTCCTCGAAATCAACAATTGATTTAATAAAAGTGATGAATTTTTTTTTTATACTATTTGCACTTTGTTTAGCATTTGGAACCTGATCAATAATACATACACCTTTTTCACTACACCAAAAAATGTAAATGGGTGTATGAAAGAACTACATGTACTATTTTTTGTGTGCCTTGTGTATGGTACTTTCATAGTACATAATGTGTGTATTATGTGAGTATTATAGTCATGTGATTGAATAGGACTCATAATTTATACCATGATAAGCTATATGAATGTAATCATAAATCCATGTTTTTGGCAAAATATAGTCATAAATTCAAATACAACTTGTTTCTTATGCCATGTAATCACAGATTCACATTTTTCCCCTAATGATTTGATATGGTGGACCTCTTTCAATTGAACCTTTTAGAAAAAAATTACCAAGACACACACAAATGAAAAATGAAAATAAATATAATTATAAAAAAATCTAAACCTAGATATATGCAAATGGAGTCTCCAAAATGTATTAATTAAAAAGAGTTTGATGCCAAACACATTTCTCTTCATAAGCCTCTTGATACATCAAATTAATTACATCCATTCATAATTTCACCAACTTTAATTTGCTGCACAAGCCAATCCACAATGGATTTCTTAGTTTAGGTTCATTCAAGATTGGAGTTCCATTTTCAAAGAATAAATAGTCTAAGGTTTTTTTATTTCCATTAGTTTGTACAAATGAAATTTAAACAAAAATAATTTAAATGAGAAAAATGAATATTGTCTAAATTGAAATAATTCATGTCATGGTGGTGATTTTTCACATTTATACATTATTACGAATTGATAATTTGACCCTCAAAATCAAAGATGAAAAAAATGCTGAAATAAAATGTTTATGAACAAGTTGTTATTTTTTTGTATGATTATTTCTTGCACTTGGGGCTACAAATTCTAAACCCAATGAATACAAACAATCAACCAAATGGCCAAAAAAGGTTCCTTGTCCCCTTTGAAATAAATTATGTAGGTTTCAAAACTCTCATTTGGTTTATAATGTAATAAAATGTATCCAACATTGTTAAAATAAATGTAAACATTGTTTATACTTTTTTTGTGGAAACCAATTATATTATTCATTGTGGGAAAACATGGCATCCATGATTGGTAATTTTTGACTTGGTTAATCACTTATGCCATGTGTAATTGTGTCATGGATGTCATGTTTTGGTGTAATTATAGAATGCATTTCATTTATTTTCTTTAAAAAAGTGTATAATTAATACAATTGATATAGTTATTTTGAAGGATGATAAAGGACATCTATATAATATCTAATTTTTTTAAGGTATTTTTATTTATTTAACACATAATAGAAACCCATTTCTAGTTAAATAAACCTCAACCTTGAATAAGCCCATTAAATTATATTTGTTGTAGCTTTAGGATTCCTATATGACAAATTTTTGCATTCCATATTCAATTGGAAATAATATCTATCCCATTTTTGTGATGTTAATATTGTGACCTATTAGTTAGTGTATAACTCATTTCCCTTTAATTCCTCAATGTTTGTTATCATAAGTTGTATTGTGATGGTGGCCAAGGTTTTTTCTCCCACTAATGCTTTTACAAATTAGACTTCATCATGTGTTTTCACCTTAGTTTTTGTGGTCAAGAAGAAAGGTGTGGACCTTTTTCATCCTATAGTCCAAATTGTTTAATCTTCCACAATTTCTATGTAAAATTCAATCATGATTAAGGATTTGGACTATCAACTATAGGGTGTCGGTTCTTGACACCACAACAATTCACATCAACCTTTTAATTTTTCAATGGTGATGGTGTGTATTATAGGTGCATTAGGGTGAAAAAAAAGTCACAATCATCCACTTTAGGCATCTATTTATTAATTCAAATATGAAAGAAATGTGTGCACAAGCAAATTATCTTGTTATTCCAACCTTGAGGAGTTTTCAATGTGCATTGTTTGGAAACAAATGTTATATAACTTCCTAATTGAATGTGGGAATGTTAGTTTGAACTACAATATTGTAATACAATATTCTATTGTAATACATAATTACAATATTTTAAGTTTGGCCTTAATATATCACAAGATAACTTGATTTATATTACTTTCGCATTGTGGTAATTAACATCATTGAATATGTTGCATTTTGCTCAAAGGGTTGCACCAATTTTTATAGTGCATTATTCTTGCCTAGACCATATGAAGTAACCAACTACACAAAACATGTTTAAAATGATTCTTGAAGCATATAATGACTTATTTTGCTTCATAATTATTTGAAAGGGCATTAAGCATGTCAACAAAAGAATTCAACTAAAATCCTTACACTTTAATATATCAACATGAATAATTAATTTGGTAAGAAATCCATGATGCTCCAAAAGTTCTTGAATGCATTATTTGCCTATGTTTTGATATGATTTGAATCTCAATATCCCTCTTCATTACATGCTCAAACTCTTTTAGATCTACATTGCAAAACTAACTTCCCAAATATTCCCCTTTTCATTAAATACAACATGATGATATTTCACACCTTCATCATCTAAGGTTTGGAATCCAAATTAGAAAATTCCTTTCCAAGCGATAGAATAAACTCTTCAAAAACTTCATATCATTAATTTGATTTGCACTAATCACAAGCTTGGTGTAGATTGGTATTGCCTTGTTCTCAATTACATAATTAGATTGCAATTTAAACATAATTTATGAAATCTTTAAAGGATTTGGAAATGAATTGTCACACTTTGCAACACCAATATTAAAATATTTTTTGTCACATATATTTGAAGATGAGCCATGCTCAACAAGCTTATGAAGTTTTGACATTGTTTTCTCTTTTGACTATTAAAAACATTTGTCATTTCCTCACTAAAAAAACAATTGTCAACAATGAACAAGCATCACAAAGCACCACCTAAAAACTCCACAAATCACATTCATCTTAATCAAGTTTCATAAAGTAACAAGAACAAGACTGCCTTGAAGGGATGCATAAGTGAAATGAGATTTTAAAAATCCTTACGAGAAACATCTATAAGTTAAAGAAGCATCCCAAATAATTGGCATCATTAAAGTCAAAGTCTATCTTTGATCATCTATACTAATTTTTTTTTAAAATTATAAAAAAAACCTCATTCTTTATGTAGGGTGAGGCATTCTCTTTGGGGCCTTGTAGACTTAAGCTTGTAATAATTGAGCTCCGCCCTTGTATAATAGAACCTTGGTGTACGAGAAGTTCCTTGAGAGAATGTTTCACCCTATACATAATTTTTAGGTTTGGATTCTTCCCCTTCCACTTTGATGTGAAGACTGACATGCTAATGGCTAAATAGGTTTAATTGTTAAGTTTAAATTTAATATTTTTATAACCGACTTGGATAAAATCTGGCCAAACAATTTTGTTTGAATAAAATTGCGACTGAAACTGACAATGAGGCTTGCATTGCACCTGACCTCCCTTTCTTATTACTTAGTTGTTGGTTCACTGATCTCTCACCACCCTTCCTTGCCAACAAAAGCAACAGTTTTAACAATTATTAGTGCACTTGGAGAAAATTCATAAGTGTACTTGAAGGGTACCTTATATTCATGCATATCCCTCCTATAATAGAGAAGGTTTGCAAGAGGGATAAATATGCCTACTTATATGTGTAAGATCCCTTCCACTCTTAACAAGTAAATGCAAGAACCCTCTCATAGGCCTCGTGATCGACTTACGTTTAGGTTCATGATAGCTTTAATTAACCTCATGCTTTATGCAGGTAAAGCCCTTTGGTGGGAGACATTTCCATAATGCTAGGCCCGAGCCTCCTCAGTTTGAAGACATCCCAGACTCAGCTATTGTCGGCCTAAGTCCTCACCCTTTGGGCTTTACCCTACACTTTAAAAAGTCCTTACTCACAAAGGCAACAAGCCCTAATGGGAATGATTTGAATTTGTTTTGTTCTCAATATGTAAACTCCAGTGTAACAGTCAGTCAAAAGTGACAAAATACTTTTGGAAATAGAGAATTGAAGTCAACTAGGAAGTAAACTGCCAGCCAAGAGTAATGAACTATGTAGTTTCAAAATGGAACCTGAGGTCAACTAAGATATGCCAGAATGTGATCCTCACTTCCCCCACCATGTTCCAGCCGTAGCCTCCTCCATTTCTAGGACTTCTTCCCACTTTTTGACCAGGAGTTAAGTATTCTACAAGAGCCCAACGCATGTAATGATTTTCATGTGGCTTTCTCTGCCTCCCTTTGATCCCCTTATGCAAGGTACAATGGACAGGTCTTCTTGAATCTAGCCGACCTAATCATTCTTCAACATCCACATGCCCATTGTACAAATTTTGACACCCATTATCTTATGGAATGTGCTCGGTACAGATGATTGTGCCCATTTTTCTGCCCATTCAGAACTTTTGGCTCATCTCATGGGCCATTGTGCATGTTCTTGCTGCCGATTCAGAAATTTTGCCTCACCCTGCTGGGCTTGCCCAAATTCCTGGACTGCTGCTTACTGGGCACAATGACCTGTAGCTGACAGGTTCCATTATACGTAATGGTTTACTTATGGCCTTTTCTGTCTCGTTTTCGTCCCCTTAGAAGACACACTGGGCAGGTTTCCTCTGGTCTACCTGATCTAACAATTGTTCAAAATATACTTACTCATTGTTCAGATCATGAAAACCATTGTGCTGTGGAGCATGCTAGGTACAGGACATTCTGCTTGATTTATTGCCCACTTGAAAATTTTGGCTCGCCCAAATTCCTCACAAGAACCTCAATCCGCACAATGGCCTATACCAGCGCGTTCCATAATATACGAGTCACTCCCAGCAAATCCTAATATCAACTGTCGGCTTCTCAGATACTAGGGGTTGGGCCTATGGTCGCCTGTACAACACGTGACTCATCATGCAATGACTCTGCCCTTGATGGCAACTTCAAACTAGTTCAGCTCACAGTAACACCTGCTGAACACTTCTCAAAACGTGGGACCAAATGAAAACTACATTATTGTTCCATAGTCTTTTCCATTAGAGATAGAGTCAATAGATAGCTCCACCAACCAGCCTTTTTTTAAAAATGGGCAAAGTTTCGCCACTCAGTGAAATTTTAAATTCTTTAACCCAAAAAATGGGGTTTTGGAGTTTTCTGTCTCCATAATTTTTAAGAATCAGAAAAATAGCTAGATTTTACATCATGTTCCAATAGGTACCCAGATATAGGAGGATACTTAGATCTTCATATTTCATTTATAGCAAACACTTGGCTAAAGGTTTTTCTAGATGATGGCCACCTTAGTTCTATCACAAAATCATTTTGAAAAAACAGTCACCAACAACTTTTATAAAAAAAATTGGGCAAATTTTTGCCACAGTGTGAGAAAAAAAGTTCAGTGCAACTCATATAAATGATTTTGTGAAAAAAGAACCAGATTTGCCAAGGATAAAAATGCGAAATTAGCATATCTAGACAACAGGTTCCAGCACCAAAATATACAACAATTCTTTAAAATTTTCTACTTTCATCTCTAACCTGTAGCCAAATTTGGCTAAATTCCTGTTGGTGCAGTCCATTGGTTGAGAAAATTTGGCACCACAGCTACAAAAACAAATCCAATGCTAAGGGTACAAAGGATTTTTTCTGCGGAAATTTGTGCCATATTTTGAAAAAAGGAGTCGGAAGTCACCATATTTAGGCAATACGTTCCCCGACGTCAGCAAAACCAAGCAGGATTCTAAAAGCTTTCTACTTTCCTGTCTGACCTTTAGCCAAATTTGGCTTATTTAATTCCTCTTGTGAATGATTGCCATTCCACCTACCTCACCAATTTGACAAAACAAAGCCCTGGTGTGATTAGACATCACAAAATTCGAAAACAAAGAAATAAAAAAAAAAAAAGTCCCCACTCACCAAAACTCAGGAAAAAATAAATAAAACCTTAACTTAGTTATTAGGTAGGTGGTACTAGGTAGGTATACCATTTTGTATTATTTTATGAAAAGGATTTGGAAAGAAAGTCCAATGTTGACGCCTTTGGTTTGGGTCCGTTTTGGTCCGTCTTTCTGGAAGGTATTGACCCTTGAATTTCGGTCTTCGACGGTTCCTATTGGCTGAAATGGGTAAAAATTCGTCTCTGATTGGCCCACTGGCCATGGCTGGCCTGGCATCGGGGATGGGGCGGGTGGCGTCGGGGTAGGGGGCCCTGCGAGTCGACGCCCTTCTTTCGCCGTTGTTGCACTCAGACTCCGCGTCCAGGATCCTCGCTCCCTCGCTACGCAGTTTCGTTTTCCGCGAGGAGGGAAGAGCGATACTCGCTGGTTTTTTCTTGTTCCCGCGGATTGCAAAATACAACACCTGCTTCTTTGTTGTTATTCTTGCTTGCTCCAGAGCGTGTTGTTCTTCTTTCTTTTGTGTTGAGTGTTTTCGCGGGATTGTCGCTCAGTGCCCCCCTTGCCCGCCATGTTTCGGGACTTCTGTTCTCTACTTTTTTTTTTTGAAATTCTAAGTTGCGGTTCCACGTGCTGAAGGCAGGCGGGGGAGAGTGCGGGGTTTCGAACTCTTGTCTGGCGTTCCTGTGTTGCACAGGTTCTTGCACAACAGTAATAAGGTATCTCTCTCTCTCTCCTCCATCTCACAAAGTTCTTGGAGGGTTCTTCTTTCTTGCACAAGACTAAGTTGTCTATCTCCTGCCTGCATCTCACAAAGTTCTTAGAAGGTTCTTCTTTCTCGCGCAATACTAAGATACCTCCTCCATCTCACAAAGTTCTTAGAAGTTTCTTCTTTCTCGCACAATAATAAGCTATCTCCTCCACATCACAAAGTTCTTAGAGACCAAGTTTGCATCCACCCCTCTGTACGCTGAGGGCGGGGGTGGGTGGGGGGGGAAAGATGTTGTTTCCCCAGTTCTTCTCCTCGAAATTACTTATGTTGCAGCAGGGGTTTGGTAATATCTTTCGAGAGAATTCGTGCTCCAGTTTGTGTTTGTCTAGTGACCAGAAAAAAAAAAAAAAACAAACTCGAAGACTTCCTGAGATATTCGAGGTCGAAGTCTGGATAGGTGTTTTTTTTTTTTTGGCCTTGAAAATTGGCGCTTAAGATTGAAGATGTTGTGAGGGCGAAGAATGATCAGTAACTTACTGCTTGGAGACTACTGACCAACGCATTTACTCAAAAGATTTATTTACCAGAGCCTGCATCGGTTTTCAAGCAATCTTTTTCAGTTTTTGCCATGCCCAGTGTTTATTCCTTGTTTGTGCTGGAGATTTCGAGATCATCAAAAACCTTCGGCTAAATCTGGAACTGTGTTTAGTGGAAAAAAAGTTACATGATTAGACTTGATTACCGTTTCCTGATCTGTGTTCCGAGCATACAGCTTGGTTATGATTGTTTATGTCTTGCATGTTGTCCTTGTAGCATGGTCGATTTTATAGCAAATGTAGCTTCATGATCAAGTGCCTGTAACAAAAAATTGACAAGGTCAATACTGTTTCTGTGAGATCACCAGATCATGGAACATGTGTGTGCACATACATCTGCAACAATGTGGTCAGTGGCCTTAAACAGCAAGTGAAGATTCAAGCTATACATGTATGAAATGTCTGCAGCAACTCCTACCAAAAGATTCAAAGAACATACCAAGGGAAAGAGGCAGGCACTTTGGTGATGGTTTGCATTGGCTATGGCAGAAAGAGAGCATCGGACCATACGGGCACCTCAAAAAGATTTGACCACAGCACACAAAGTAGCCTTAGCTGCTGCTCTAGCACTGGGCCGAGGCTTTGATGTCACATGTGATTTTCGACTAAACTCCATCAAGGGCCCTCAGCGGCTTGTAAAAACTAATGATGAGGACAAATATAATGTTCGCATTCCAGGAGACATTATCATCCCTAATGTGTCCTGTGATATCAAGTGTATCAAAGGTGAACGGATGCACTTCAAGTCAGAAGTTTTGCCATTTGTTCAGGTATTGGACCCAATTGACACCATGACTAATTTCTTTCTCTTGCTCTGTTGTGGTGGGTCTGCACATAGTAATGTCCATTGTACTTCTCTTATCTGTGATTGTTGGTCTGCATACTTACAGATGTCAGCCCGCTTCAATGAAGGTGCAGCTATTCATGGGAAGGTGCCACTAGGTTTGTTCAATTCCATGTATGGTTTCCATGGGCATTGGCAAACAGATCAACAGTCCACCAAAGGGCTTGCTCTTGATGGCTGGTTTATTTCCCTTTATAGTCTGCAACTGACCAGTACAGCCTTGACCTTATGTGATGAAATTAAGCAAGCAGTTCCACCTTCATGGGAGCCACGGGCTTTGGCAAGGTCAGGTGTTTCCTCTCTCCCTCTCTTCCAATGACAAACGACAGAATGAAACACATTACCTACAAATCTTCCTTTCCTGAACTTGAGATGAAAAATATGCTGGTTATTGAAGTTTGTATGAATAAGTGAGTTTCAAGAGACTGAGGTGATGTGGCTCGTATGCTGCTCTGCCAGCTTCATTGAGAAATATGGGACACATATTATCACTAGTGTGAAGATTGGTGGGAAAGATGTGATATATGCACGACAGCATCAGTCATCAAGTGCATCTGTCATCCAAGTCCAGAAAATCATACAAACCATGGCAGACAAAAGCTTTCTTGGTCATACAAATGATCAGAACAGCAAAGAGAACATCTGGAAAGAGAAGGTAGGCCTTTGCAAACCTCAGACGGCCCATCAATAATGTCAAATCATGTGCTGTACGGGTTGTTAGGTCAGAATTGCACTATATGTGCACCACCAGAGATAGATTGGGGAGAATTTTTGACATTTTCATTGCTAGCACCCTATCCCCAATTAGAACAATAATTGAAAGATGTAAGAAGTAAGATTGGAACATAGAGAACTTTACATGGGTTCTGAATGTGCTCATCATACATCAGGTTCCAGATGCAACCATGAAAACAGCTGCTCGGTTGAACCTGGAGGTGCCTGCATCGTCCTTTGCTAAAGAAGTGAGATATCATTCCTTTACTCTGAATGCCCCATTATGTTTCAGTTTTTATGTCAACAATTCTGGAACAGTTTTAAGAAAGGCTTCCTTAATGCAATGTCTTCATATGCACTGCCCCATGCTGAAAGCAGCATTTAGGCATTTGATTTTTCTGGTTATGAAAGTCTGCAAGTGTACATGCAGGGGGTTGATATAATCCCAAAGCGGAGGGGAGGTGATATAAATACAGGAAAAAGTCATCAAGACTGGTTATCCACTATATCAAGAATTCCAGATGTCATAGCAATGACATTCGTTCCCATAAGCTCTCTCTTAGGAGGTGTACCTGGCAGTGGATTTCTGAGTCAAGCTATCAAATTATACCTGCGATGTATGTGTCCTCTCTCCCCTTGTTCCTGAGCTTGATTATGTTGGACACAATTTGCCTTCTATAGCAGAAGTTCTATAGAAAATAGTACAACTATTTTCTTTTCCATGGTTGAGATTGTGACATCCAACTGATGCTTCAGAAGAGTTGTGGAGTTTATTGAAGAGTTAAAGATCCTGTGAATGTTTGTGGTTCTTGTGTTGTGCTGAGATAAATGTCCATTGCATGACAATAATCATCTTTTTGGTGTCTACAGTTAAGCCTCCCATTGGAGAATTGGGGTGCTTCCTAGAGTTTCAAATTGCAAGACAGTGGTCACCTCCTGCATTTGAAATGACAGTGGGTCCTCAGAGGAAGGAGTCTACCTTGCCTGTACTGCAATTCAGTTGTCTGGGCTCTAAGCTCTTTGTCAGTGGCCGTCAGGTTGGTGGACATCAGATCTTAGTCATGAGCATTGACCTTTAACATCTTGTTACTCCCATCTATCAATCTGCTGTTTTTTTATTGATAAAGCTCTGGAATTTCCAAGCTGCATTTTGGTTTATTGCTGAGGCTTTGATTGTTATACACAGGTGACAGTTGGCAGAAAACCAGTGACAGGGCTCCGACTGTGTTTGGAAGGCAAGAGGCAGAATAGACTGGCAATTCATGTGAACCACTTTTCAACGCTTCCACGACTTTTTCAACCTTACTGGGGCTCCCATATCTCCATTAGAGAACCTGAATGGAAAGAGCCTGCACGAACAGACACTAGATATTTTGAAGCTGTCCAATCAAATAGTTACAGCCATGTTTGCACCAACCCTGTAGAGTGGCCTGATGACAGTGCGTATATTGTAACTGGATGTCAGCTCAAGGTACAGTCTGGTCTTGTTACAAGTGCCCATGATATTGTTTTCCAGATTGTGACTGATCATGTGTCCTGCTAGTGAGTCAGAACTACTTACACTCTGGAGAATAGCATCACCAGGTGGAGGTCTTTATGTGAGGTTTGTTTTGGTTCGTGGATGTCGCAGTTCTGGTTCTGTAACCATATCTGAGGGATGTTTAATTCAGTATGGTTTGATTGCAGGTGTGGGAGTCAGGAAGAAGAAATGTTCTGTATTTGAGGTTGCAGTTCTCTGAGGTTCCTGGTTGCTATGTACGACGATACATGTGGGACCATACACCTGCTTCCTCTCAAAAGTCTGGATTTTTTTCACAGCTTGGATTCAGTACCACATTTACAGGAGCACTGAACCAAAACAAAGAACCTGTATGTACTCCCCCATTTATGATCTAGAGCTTAATTTCTGTGAAGAAAAAGATTTTGAGGGGCAGGTTGTTTTCAGATGATCGTGCTGTCATTTCCAGGTAGTTTTTGGGAGAGAGCAACACAAATGTGAAGGATAAAGAGATGCACAGCTTGTTGCAATGCTGGGTGGGATTCTGTTTATAGTCAGCATTCTCATGTTGTAGGTGTCTGTGTAAGAATCTACAGCATATGGTGTGACTGTTGTGAAACTAGAACAGAAGTCTACTCACAGTGTTACATTAGTTCTGATTGTTTGTTTGGGGATTTGTTGTTACAGGCCCCATTTAACCCTAACTCAAGTATCTGCACTGTACAACCCAAGACACCTGTGGGGAATCCTAAGTTGTTGAAGTATGTGGATGTCACGGAGATGGTCAAGCAAGCACAAGACAAGCCTGGGCACTGGCTGGTTACAGGGGCAAAGTTGGCTGTAGAGGGTGGAAAGGTCTGCATCCATGTCAAGTATTCGATATTACACTATCCCATGTGAATTGCTTTTTGTACTTGCAAGACAGTCTGCAGTACTGCCGAGAGGAACTTCCATGGAGGACAAGCTCCAACTGAATACATGATATGCAATGTTCTGTTATGGTGCAGGGGTGTGTCTCAAACACCCTTGTGACATTGTTTGATTTTGCCAAAGCATCTTAAGAGTGTTCTGTTTGCAGGGATGTATCTGGGGATCAGATACTAGAAAAAGGTCTTGCCATCTCCTAGAATTATCCCTTTTAACAAATCGAATTATAGGAAAGTTAAGGTACAAGGTCATCATGCAAGCCAGCATGAGCTTGTTGCATTCTTTTGTTCTAAACTGCATTCAGTTTTTTGTTTCTAGATGAGAAGAAAGTATAATGGTTTTTATTATAGGGATAGGTGTATCACTATCCAACCCATGCTAAAAAGAGCAACAAATCAAAGGTGCCCCTCGAGCATGACAAGCTTCAACTTTCAATATTGTTTGTACATATATGGTTGATAATTAGGGGATCCTCTGATGCCTGAAAAACCTCCTCTGCCTACTTGCTGTATTATTTGGCGCCAGTGCTGTGTGGGTATAGTTTCACCTTTTCCTTTGGATAACTTATTTATGACATTGTTACTATTATGATACCAACAGGACAAAAGCAAATAGAAATGTTCAAAGTTCACAGCACTGCTGGTTCTCAATAAACAACTACTGCAATGTGCATTGATCTTCAAATTGGTGGGATTTATTATTATTACTTATTTATTCATTTCAGTTTCCTGACCATCCCCAGAAATGTTTAGTGTTGGTTCAACATATTTATAAAAACAGACTGTAGAAAATTGGCGAAAAATTGCCCCAAAACAGAAAACTGTGTTGAAATGTGTGATGAAATTCTCTCCAAAAAAAGGTTTTGTCCTTGAAATTTTGGTAAAAAGTTCAAAAAAGCCAGGGAATTTGTGACAAACTACTCCTTTCCAATTTTGAGGTTGAAATTCTATCGAAACTTGCCACAAATAAAATCACTGATTCAAACCAAACCCTGTCTCAGTTGAATCTCCTCGTAACTAAATGAAAACGTCTCATTTGCAGAATGAGGAAGAAGAGGAAGAATTAGGTGTCAGGTAAGGACAACGAAGGGGAGTGTTTTGGGAAGGAGGGACCTGTGCAAGGTCGGAGGTGATTGGTGGACACATCCAGAACAGCTCAGTATGAGTTCATTACTCAGCATAAAGAACCAGTAGAATTTTGCTTTGAGAAATGAATAGCTGCGATTCATTTGTGAGGCGAGGAGTCCAAAATATGTTGCTACAGAATTTATTCTAATTTGTGGTGTCCTCTTTACGCCAATAGAAACAAAGATACTTTAATAAGGAAAGACCGTATTTCAATGCGCGCCGTACATATGCTACTTACCTTCATAAACCGAATTTCATTGAAGTTCATCCATATGCGAATATAATATTGTAGATGTATTTTTTATATTATTCCAGTGATGATTCATTGGAGTTAGTTTAGGTAGGACAACTTTAAGTTCTATGAATCAGAGTTGTAGTCATGTAGGATAGTTTCAAATTGAAATTTGTTTAGCCCATTCTCAAATAAAAAGGTATGGAAAGATGTGTTTTTAAATCTCTGACTTTTTTTTAAAAAATTCCTCACAACATCACATTCACAAATAAAATTTCAATATCTTCTTCTTCATCAATTTAAATTTCATTCCTCTTCAATTGAATTTGACTCAATTAAATTTTAATCCAATTGTTCAGTTGAATTTAAATTTCTATTTAATGTATTTGAATTCAATTTGTAAATTTAAATTCAATTCAAATTGCATCCAATATCATTCAATATTTTCATTTAAATGAAATTTAATTGAGTCAAATTAATTTTTTTTTTCATCAATTAATCAATTGAGTGATAGTGCATAGAGCATGGAGCCCAAGTTAATTGATTATTGACAAAAATGTGTTGAACCTGCCCTTGTATTACACTATGTTTCATGGCAGTGTTTATTTTTCTCTCTCTTTTTTCAATTTTGTGATGTTTCTTTCTTGTTTTTTTCTTGACACATCATGAATCTGGGCCATTTTTCTAATTAAAAAAATCTTTGTATAAGTTGAAATCACATATTTCAGGTCAGAACTGCAAAATTAATAGTGCAAAATGCTATATCAACATACATTAATTAAATTAAAATTTTCATTTCAACAAATAGAATATTCCTGAAGATCTAATATTTTCTTTCACAATTTTTTAAATTTTTAGTTTAAATTCTTTTCGAATTTTTACATTTTCTGAAAATAATATAATTAGTGTGGGAAGCTGGCACGGTAGTAGTAAGGGATATCTGCAGACCAAAAGGTCCCAAAAATCCTGAGGTCCTTAGACGAGAGAGGTCCCCATCGAAAGCCATCGTCATGAGGTCCTTAGAAGAGGTCCTTTTAATTGATGAAGCCCCGAGACCAACCAACCAACCAACCAACGAGGTCCTAAATTCCGGCCCTACCACCAGAAACCGAGTCTGTGAGAGAGACGTACCACAATCTTCACCAATCATATTGAGACACGTGTCACACTTCCCCCCTCTCATTGGCGCAATTGAGCTTCACAGGATAAGGTCCTATCTTCCTCGCTCTCGTGTGTGTGTGTGTGTCTCCCTTGCGCTTCCCCCTTCTTCTTCTTCTTCACACTCCTCGCAGCAGCGCCAGCAGCAATCTCCGCACACATCGTCTTCTGTCGCAATTCTGCACCCACGGAAGTGTTTTTTTTTCCCTGCGAAATAATTACATTTTTGCTCTGAGATCTTCTTCTTCAACAGCCATGGCTGCTGCCCTTGCTTCCACTTCCAGCGTTGCTTCCGCGGCGACATGCTTCGTGCAGAAGTCGTTCCCCAGCAGCTGCAGCCAACGATCTGTCGCTAGACCCGTTGTTGGTAAGCACAGCTCCCTAATCTTCTTGCTGCACTGCCAGGTTCCAGTACTTCCTCATCTCCCTGATCTTCCTCCTGCTACAGGTTCCAGTACTTCCTCAGGACGTCCCTGATCTCTTCTGCTGCTGCAGGTTCCAGTAACTCCTCAGTTCCCTGATCTTTTCTGCTGCAGGTTGTTCCAGTTCCTCAGGTCCCTGATTATTTTCTGCATTAGAGTTCTGATTCTCTTGTTGTTCCTCCTAACTTTTCCAAAAGGATCGGAGTCGTGTTTCATTCAGACTTGGGAAATATATGAACTCTTGCAAGCTTCTTCAAGTGCTTGGCTCCGGGTTTGGATTTTTGTTGTTGTCAATTTTGTTTTGAGAGCGGGGGCTTCACTTTGCAGGTCTGCCAGTCCTGCATATGCCCAGGATCGTATGCAGCTCTACAGCGGAGAGGAAAGACATTGCAGAGAAGTCGTTGGATCAGGGGACTACTGGCAAGGCTGGATTCTCCCAGCTAGTGGCTGCCATGTCCACAGCAAGTGCCTTGACTGCTGCACATCCGGCTTTGGCTCTAGTTGACGAAAGGCTGTCGACCGAAGGAACAGGACTGGGACTGGGCCTCAGCAACTCCAAGCTGACATGGATTTTGGTGGGAGTGACTACGCTCATCTGGGTCTTGTACTTCATCTACTCCACAGGTCTGCCGGAGGGAGACGATGACTCAGGCCTCTCTTTATGAGCATTGCACTGGAAAGCAAGCAAGCTACAGAAGAAACTAGAGTACTAAGTATATGAATGAATCAGTGAACCGCTTGCAAGATCCCGTTTGTTCTCTGGACCAGTTGATTAATCCAACTGTACATGTGTCAATGAAGGTTTTGGGTTAATCGTTGTGAGATCTGTCAAGCTTGTTTTTGTTTTCTTGCTCCTCCAGAACTCGAAACTGTGATTTTAGCCTCTGGTGAATTCAGACATACAAATCTATTCACAGGGTTACTACAGCAACAATTTGAATTGTCTGGCATTGGCCTTCATGTGGATATTGCTGCCGCTGCTGTGGGTACTTGTGATTTGAGACTGACAAGGTTTTGATTTTCAGTTTGCACTTAAGCCCCATTGTATTGCAGATGGCTTGACATACAATTTTATGGGATATGCATTCGCAATGCATCCAATTGCAGCTGGATTGGGATATTATCTCGTTGGTTGAGGGAGAAGGATATGTAGTCTGCTCGATATGTTTCATGGTGATCTGTACCACTAATCACTTCACACATTTGACACCACTTTTATGTCTGAATCTTTGTGATGGTTTGCAAGCACTTTTTGGCCTTCAATCTGCAGGAAGAGTGTTTTGGTTATATTTCTTCACTCTTCAGATTAGAGACACAGCAACAACTGGTCTTTAAATCTTCCTTTGATCAATGCACCAACTCATGGGATGTCTGAGATTTATTGGTTTTGTTTTTAATGAAGAGTTTTGTGCCCTGGATCATTTGATGTATATATCCGATAGAAAGCTTTGCTCTCCCAGATCTTTCAGTTTGTCATCCTGGAATCAAAGCAGGGGGACAAAAGCCATTCCTGGCTTCCTAAGGATCTAGTGGAAACAAATATCGAACTGGAAAAACCTGAGAGCTTTTTGTTTGGATCTTATATTGTAAGTTAGAAAAGCCCTTCCTAATGGATCCTGGCATTTTGAAACCACATATTTGTAAGAAAGGGTGAGAGAGATTGAACTACTATAGAATCCAGGAGCCTCCTCCCCTCATGTACAGAGCTTATGTTGTAGTGGACTGCAAATTCCTTTTGTTAGAGCACAAGAGATTGTGGTGCAGACCAGATGTTGGTTTGCTGTACGTGTATCTCAATGAAACAATATTTTGGGTAGTTTATGAGTTCTGCATGATCTTCTAAACTCCCCACATTTGTGTTTCTGTTTGAGCAATTTTTCATCTTTAGAACAAATATGGTCTTTCATATGATGTTGGTTTTTGTAGCTAGGGCTGGAATGTGGTACATTTTTTGTACCTTCCATGAATGAGCAGAGAGTGATGGTTGGCAGCTGTAGAAATATGGTTGTCCTTGATGCAACAAGGTCAAGAATGCAAATCAAGATGTGAATACTTTTTGTCAAGAATATGTTTGCTGGAAGTGCTCTTGCTGAGAGGTTTTGTTGCAGAACCACAAATGCTTTTGCCTTTCAGTCATCTCTGTGTTCCACGAGCTTGTACTTCAGACCACCATTGGCTATGATCTATGTGCTGGATCTGGTTTGAAGATTCTCACGAAAGACATGGTCCACTGGAATTAGTGCAGGCAAGCATGAAACTCTGCTCATATCACATGGGTGTGAATGAAATGTTGAAGAGAGCATTAAATTGGTTGGTTGGCACTGGAACCTAAACTGAAGACTGCAACTGAACTGCAAGTGAATCATTGCAGAGCTGCGAAAAAGGAACTTCATCCTGACCCTGTTCTTTGAATGTGAAATTTGCTCTACACATTGTTCACAAGATATACAAGACAACATTGTTATCACAAATGAGCTTTGACACTCCATAAAAGTTTGTCTCTTGATGAGCTACTGCTCTTTCTTTCAAAGCTGGACAGCCTTCTAGTGACCTAGCCAGGGGGAAGTTTCTTGCCCAACCCCTTCCCTCAAGGTCAAAGGAGATGCTGAAACTCCAATGCTTTCATGGATTTTCTAGATCACCTAAGTAGCTCAATTGGCTGAATTAGTTGCAATGAGTAAGCAAGGTCAACTTGTAATTATGCTTTGATCATGAAGTTGTCACTTGAGGAGGTCACTTTCAAACGATCTGCAAAAAATATATAATGTGCACCAAAATGAAAATAAATTATAAATTATAAATTATTACTTTAATGTTAATAGGGGTGTTTATTATTCATTATGAGGATATTTATTATTTACTTTTAAATATTTCATTATTTCATAGCATAGAAATTATTTTTTTTAACCTCAGGTGTTTTATACAATATACAAAGAGTGCCTCCCCACCCCACTCAAGAGTTGCCGGTAGTAGAAATTCTAGTAAATCTTTAATGCTCTGAAGATGGCCAGTGTCTCTGATAACGAGAGAAATTTCAGAAGACTCCCTAACGTAATCCTTCAAGTTTCACTGTTCGAGCAGTACAATGGCCTGTAAACTGTACTGTGGATGAAGTACAACCATCACCTACCATGAAAATGGGTGCATTTCCACTCAATACATGGTCTTCACAGGGCCAATACAAAGAAATCACTGCTTCTCATTGACTGACCATAATGAATGTCTCAGTTGATCTCTTGCCTTATAGTGGCCATTTTTTCACATTTAACACTCTGTGATGGATGTGATAACATCTGGTAGAGGCCTAAATACAGGGTGTGGGTGGATCTGCTCTTAGTAAAATTTACAATGTAAAGAGACATGCTGTCTGAGCCATCCATTAGTTTTGATGTTTAGAGGACATTTCACAGCCTCTCAATATTTACTGTTTATCTTCATTTTCATCATATCTTTGCAGGTCCTCATCCCTTCGAGAAATTTGTGTAGTATATATAGAGAGCACTTAGCAGAGTGAAAAAGTTCATCCAGCTTTGAAAATGAAAAGTTTCACTTTGTGGGTTTCCCATTTTTGTAAAAGCTTGATGTTAATTTTTTTTCCTGCTTTTTTATGTTTTCCCTATAGCTCTTTACAATCAGTAAACCATGTGGGTGACGGCATTTCCAAAATCAGGCTTGTTGGCTCAGTATGGTAGACTGGCCCACCATTGATTGTCTGCCTATGACCAAACACTTATTATATTTTCATCATATTTTTATTTCTTTTGAGTGATTTAAAAAGTTATAAGAGGTCTAAAAATCATCTTTGAAGTGCAAAAGAAAAAGGAGGAATGAGAAAATAATAAGAAGAAAAATAAGCTTTTCAATTTACAAATGTGTTTTTTTTCTTTTTGTCTTCTCTTTGAACCTCTCTTACTTTCAAATCTCTTAATTTAAAAAAAATTATTTTAAACAATTTAATGTGCTATAGGAATGTCACCTGATGTCTACAAATCATCTTTGAACTCTAGTAGCAGCAATAGAGAAACATACAAAGAATTTTTTGAGTGTTCTAGAATCAGCTTTTGTAGTGTTCAGTGGTTTGTTTTCTTGAGTTCTGAACCTCTCTTGTCTTTTGGGGTACATAACATTGGTGAAATCAGGCAGCTCTCGGCTGCTGCCCTTCCACAGGCCCTTATTTAGATAATGCTGTCACCAATGTTTTTTGGTGACAATTTTTTTGCATCCTAGTGACAAAAAATTCTGAAATGGGAATATTATGTAGTGTATTATCTTGCTTTAAAGAAAAAATCACCAGTTTTCTATCAAAAACTTAAGATTTTTGAAGATAGTTGCCATATTTACACTGGATTTCTGATCCTGGGGCAGTGAGTTGTCACATCTGGAAAAAAAAAACCCTGGCCCTCAGCCTTGTGCTTTGCATTACCCGGATTTGTAAATTGGAGATTGAATTATGGAAAAGCACAGGTGTTTAAGACAAGTGAATGTGCAGATAATACATTCTTGACAAATGAAATTTCACAAGGATTGATGAAACAATTGGCTCATCATGTAATGGCTCTGCCCTTCATGGTAGGTTCAAAGTTCAAACAAAATCAGGAGAGATGATGAAATTGTGCGGGCATAGTTAGGCATTTTCTAGTGTTGGGAGGTTATTAGAATGACAGACAGATATTTATCTGCCATCAGATTGGGTATATATCAGTGTTGTGCAGGTATTGATTTTTAAGAGAACACATGGTCTCGAGTATTTTATTTTTTATAATTTTGGTTATCCTTTCAGACAAGGTTTTGAATTGTTTTTTAAAATATTTCAGAACCTCAGGTACAGTTCAATTTATTTTTTCCAATTCATGGTGATTATCAAGAATAAAGTTTAAAGTTGTTGAAGTTTCAAGGTACAGTTTAGGGTTAGGGTTTAGGGTTCTGATTTTAAGAGAAGCACATAGGCCAAAAAAATTAGAGCATCAGAAAAATCAAAGTTGAAACATTAAAAAAATTGAAACACATACATTAGAAAAATCGAATAAACAAAAATCAAAGCTCACAATTTTTTGCACAAAGGAGAAACTCTAACACACAAACCCAAACCCAAAGTGATGGGAGAAACCCAAAACCCTAATACTACTCATCTAAGACACTAAAACCCCAGTAAGTTTTTACCCGAGTAAATCTTAAGGTTTCCTCCACCAAAAACACTAAGTAGCCTGGTTCGGCAACAGGGTGCTTAATATATGTCTCGCAATTTGACACTATACTAAATAATGAAGCTAGAATGCTTGAGAGTTTCTTTAAGATTTTCACATGGCAAGCAGGAATTTTTCAGAATTTTTGGCAATTTCAAAAAATAATTAATTAGTGCCTTACCAGGCTCCCACATATCACAAATTGATAGTGCACTGTACCAATATAGGTATTTTTAGTGTTACACCAAGTGATATACTATATAATAAATATCATAATACATAGGCTGATTAAGCACTAATTAATCATTGTTGAAATTGCCAAAAATTCTGAAAAATATTTACTTGCCATGCCAAAAATCTGAAAGAAACTTTTGAGCACACTAGCTTCATTATTTAGTATAGTACTTAATTATAAAATATTATCTTTCCTACTCTGAAAGTAAATGAAAAAAAATCATTATTATTAGGCACCTTGCTGCCAAACCTAGCCCAGGTACTACTGTACTTGTATTTATGGAAGAGTCAGCTCCTCTGCTGTTGAAACTTTTCTTTTGGAATGGCATATATGCTACCCACAAACCAAAAGCAGCAGGCATGCCTCCAAGAGGAAGGGGTGCTGGCCGTCATTTATTTATTATTTATTTAAAATTTTAAAATTAAAAGAAAAGGGCTGTCCTAGCTGATAAAGATTCATACCAATGCAGTGAAGAGGATGGTTTCTTTCTTAGAATCATTCTTTTCTTTTTCTTTGCTTCTTTGTTGATTGATTTTTTCTTGGGCATAAATTTTTTTTTTTTTTTTTTAAAAACATAATTTGAAGTCAAGATGGCTAGATTAGCTTTTGTAATTATAGGAGGGCTGAAATGAATGAAAACTTACATTTGACACATCTTTTTCCTATAACACTCCAACATCTTCTACATCTCAAGTAGAAAAATTAGAAACTCTTTCCATCATTCACACAAACAAGCACAAAAACCTCAACAAGAAGAGAGGAAAATGAAGAAAAAGAAAACACTTTGAGTTTAGTTCAGGGTTTAGTTTGATCCTACAATGTGGATTTCATCAATATAATAATATTTTATTGTAGCAACATTAGCCCCAAAGATTGCAAATTGGCCTCCCAAGTTGATAGGTGTTTTTTCTCTACCTTGGGGCCAAGTTAGGGCCATAAAGTGGTAGATTAAAAAGTTGTTGTTTCTTCCAGCCTTGACTCCTAATGTAAAACCCTTGGGGTTGATTTCCATGATTGCACCAATAGGAATGCTAAATTTGAGTTCAACCTTGGCTTTGACTCCTAGTGTAAAGTGAGCCTAACAAAGGAGGAAACTCAAATTTCCCCCTCAACCCAAGATGATTTGAGTTTCTTCTTATCTTCCTTGTTTTGCATATGTCTACATGGCTATCTCTGTGCTTATTTACGTTATAAGATGTGTAAGGGATTAACTAGGTTATTTTTTTGTTAGGGGATACCTAAGGAATACTTAAAGAATTACATAGGAACTATCTAAAGGTCTAACTAGGTTATGGGATATCTAAATATTACTTAACCTAGGGCCTACCTAGGAAATCCAAGGAAACATGTAAAGTATCTAGGTTATGGGATACCTAAAGGTTACTTAAGGTGTTACATAGAACCTACCTAAAGATTATTAAAAGCCTACATAAGGGGCTAAATAAGTCTTACATAAATACCTATTTAAGTACTACCTATGGAAATGTCTAGGAGCCTACCTAGGTTATAGGATACCCAATGATTATTTAAGGGATTACCTAGGGAAACACCTAGGGGCCTACCTAGGTCATGTGATACTTAAAAACATTTTAAGAGACTACATATAGAACTTATTTGTGTAGTTATCTAGAAAGATTTTTCAAGTTAAAGGATACCTAAGGATTATTTAAAATTATTAAAGGTTGATTCATAATGCAAAGGGGGCTACATAAGAAGTTGCCTAGGGTTATTTAGGGCTAGCTTTGAACCCTTATGTAAATCCTATGTAACTTTTTAAGTAGGCCCTTAAGTAGTCCTTAGGTATCCCCTAACTTAAATAAGTCCTTAGGTAACCTTTATGAAACACCTTAAATACTTCTTATGTGACCCATATGTAGATTTTTAATTGTTTTTATCTTAGATAACCCATAACCTAAGTAGGCCCCTAGGTGGTTTTTATTAGTCCTTAAGTGGTCCTTTAGATTAATTACATAGTCTTCCTAAATAATTTCTAGGTATCCCCTAACCAAAGAAATAATTTTATAACCCGTTAAATAGGTTTTATGTAACTTTCTAAATAGTCCATAGGTATCATTTAACTTAGATAAATTCATAACCCCTAGGTAACCTTTAACTTAGATAAGAGCCGTCATAACCCCTAGGTAACCTTTAATTGGATCCTTAGGTATGCTCCATGTAATTCCCCATGTAAGTTTTTCATCATTCTTGTCCTACATAGGTATGTAGGTATAAATAGGTAGCCCATGGGTAGGTGGGTAAGTAGGAGCCTTATAAGTAAGTAGGTAGCCAATAGGTAGGTCGGTCCTAACCTAGTTAACTTTTAATCTAAGTGACCATAACCTAGGTAAACCATAATCTAGTTTTTTTTTAAAAATTATGGTGATCACTTTTGAAAGTTCATCCTTAGTTTTGAAAACCAATTTGCATTTTGATGGATGTTATGGATAATTCAACAAAAGGAATGAATAAATATAGTGAAGACTAAAGTCACCCCATAATTTTATTATAATCCAAGTTTTTTTTAAAAAAAATCACAGTTATGAATCTTAATATCCATTTTGATAATTGTCAAGGGTTTGTTCCTCTTAATAACAATTATTGAACACATGTATCAACCAATGTTGTGCATATAAGTATATATAACCATATATACAACATGTATAATCTATGTAATTGTAAATCATTTACATTTACATTTACATGTAAACAATGTAAAAAAAAATTAAAAATGCACTTACACGATCCATATAAATTTACAGGGTTGTATGAGTGTCAGGTAAAAAACTTTAAGGTTTTAGGGGTGGGGAGTGTACTTTATGGTTTGTAATTGTTCCCACTAAGCTTTTTGTCAAAAGTCCACATGTGGGTTAAGAGTCACGTGCGAGTCAAGAGTCCACACAAAAGTCAAGAATCAGTTATGCCATTGCTTGGAGCTTTGTTTGACCACCACCATAGCTTGAAGTTTGAACTACTTCATTGTTGTTCAAGCTATTTCACCACTACTCGAACTACCTCATAAGTGAACAAAACACCATCCCCCTAATTTTTCCCCTTTTGCTTCAAGAGAAGATGAAAAGACAAAAAAATAAAATACCAATGCAAAGTTTTTCTCCCCTTTCCTCCCCATGTGTTGTTTTGTTCATGGGCATTGTCTTGTGTAGGTTGTAGGAGTGTGAGGTGGAGCACATCAACTTCGCCATTGCCTTTGGAAGTGAATAAAACCTACCCACCCCCCTACCTTTGGTTTTTTTCATTTTTGTGTTTACATTTTGTGGGTCATGTTTGTGTTGACTTCACCATCACCTTTAGAAGGAGGTGAACAAAACCTACCCACTCCCTTGCCTTTGGTTTTTTTCGATTTTGTGTTGGCATTTTCAATTGCCCCCCCTTATGCAATTTTATTTTTATGCGTTATTTTGTGCCTGTTGCAATAACGCAAGGAGGAGTGAATCAACCATCACCTCTAAAGGTGAACAAGATTTGCCCACCCCCCTTTTAGTTTTGTTGTTCCCCCCCCCCGGTTGTCTTTTCAATGTAGGTTGTAAGAACATGAAGAGGAATGCATCAACCATCACCTTTGCCTTTAGAGGTGAACAAGACCTGCCCACCCCCTTTGGGTCTTGTTGTTTATTTGTTTATGTCGATGTAATGTGTTCACCATTGCTACAGTTCCCCCCTTGGTGCAATCTAACTCCCCTCTTTGTCTTCTATGTCCAAGTTGTAGGAACGTGAGGAGGAGTGCATCTTTAAAAGTGAGCAAGACCTACCCATCACCCTTTGGTCTTGTTGTTTGTACATTTGTGTTGTTATGTTGTGTTCACCATCACTATAGCTCCTTCTTTGGTGTGATCTTGTTCCCCCCCTTGTCTTATATGTGCAAGTTGCAAAAGTGTGAGAAAGAGTGTGTCAACCATCACCATCACTTTAAAGGTGAGCAAAACCTACCCACCCCCCCTTTAGTCTTGTTGTTTGTGTGTTTGGGTTGCCACATTGATGTGTTTGCTATCGCTATAGCTCTCCCTTTGATGCAATTTTGCTCCCCTTTTATTGTTTTTTATGTGCAAGTTGCATGATTGCATGGAGTGTGTCTAATGTCTAGTAACAATGGTCTTGGGTGGTCACAAATTGACAACATTTAAAGGTGAGCAAAACATCTTGCTCTCAGCCCCCCCTGGTCTTGCTCTTGTGTATTGTCTCTTGTCTTAGTGATGGTGTTTTTGTGTTATTAGTGGTTACTATACCTTGGTTATGGTCTTGCTTCCCCCCTCCCTACTTCATGTGCACAAGGTGCAAAAATTCAAAGCAATAACAACAATTAAATTATGGTAAAACGATAATAGCAACAACACATCAAATTGTGGTAAAACGACAATAGTAGGGCAACAACAACAACAAATCAAATTGTGATAATGGCAACATGGCAACAACAATAGTAGATCAAATTATGGTAGGGCAACAAGGCAACGACAATAGCAAATCGAATTATGGTAGTGGCAACAAGGCAACAACAATAGCAAATTGAATTATGGTAGTGGCAACAAGGCAACAACAATAGCAAATCAAATTGTCACAACAACAACATGGCAATAATAACAACACATCAAATTGTGGCAACAACAAATTGTTCAAATAAGTTTTTTCAATTTTATTCTCATAGTAGCATTTACATTTCAGTGAAATCAATCATAGATTATTTGTAGAATTTGAATCATTTTTTTGTGTTTTAAAGTATGGCAAGCTAACAAGAAGATCATGCAAGGTTGGACATGGTTTCAAGTTCATTGTGTGATCAAGAAATCATATGCAAACATCCTTACATGATGACAATCTTATTAATATTCCACTTAGTGAGACAACATCTTCATCTACAAGTGTTTGTATGAACTCTTTAGATTCAATCGATAAAGAAAGAAATAGAGCAAAAACTTTGGTGACTTTACATAAACAACTCAAATTTTTGGCTAATTGTAGTCACAAATATGTTCTATGGGCCTTTTTTGTTGTAAACAATGGAGATCTTCCCAACTGTAAAGAAGTTCAACAATGGAGGTGTAGCATTTGTTTTCCCCATGTTGTCCCTATGTCTTTGATTGGGAAGAAAACAAAAAGGAAGAAAGGTATTATTGCATACAACACCTTCTTTGGGACAAGTGCAATGAAAAAAAATGTTGAATTTGAACACTTGAATTCTTGACTATCGTTGTTGAAGAAGTTGTTATAGACAACATTTAAGGTTCACAAATGGTGGGTGCGAATGAAGGTTATAGGGCCATGCAACTAGCCAAAAAACATTCCAAAGTAGTTCCAAATGTAATTTCAACTTTTTTTGGGAGCAAAATTCCTTACAAGAAATTAAATGAGGTTCAATAACTATTTTTAGAGGACTTAGTCTTGCTCATAGTGAAAGGGTTTTCCTTGAGCACATGTGAAAATATTTGGATGTAGAAGTTGGCATTGAGGTTAGATCCAAAACTTGTTTTTCCATCTAGAAAGACATTGTCCAAATTTTTTTTTCCATCTATGGTTACACATTGTGTAGATTTGTATGTTCAACCTTGACTTGACGCTACGTTTACAGTCATGGCTAACTTTGATTTGTGGATGAATAGAGGCCAGTAATATACATTATTACAAATCATGGTTTTTTAAGAAGTTCAAATTGACTAACTTGTCATTTTGACTAATGGACATGTACATTTTGACTAAAGGCTAGGGGGTTAAATGACACATGTATGTGTTGATTGATCAATTTGGTTATAGTGGTTTATTTGATTAAATACACATAATCAAATTGTACAACTTTAGTCAAAATGGTCAATGGTCTTTAATCAAGTTGAATAGTTATTCAAGATGACCAAAGATCTTTAATTAAATTGAACACTTAGTCAAAATGACCAATGATCCTTAATGAAAATGACCAACGGTTTTTAGTTAAATTGAACATTTAGTCAAGATGGCCAATGATCTTTAGTAAAATATGACATGGTTTACTACCCTATGTATCTACTTCCTACCTTTTCATCCACCTATTTATTTAGTTGATTATTTGCCTACCTATTACCCACCCACCCAGCCATCCATTTATTATTTACCTATACCTTCTCACCTACCTACTTACATGCCTATATAGGGGGCTATATATACCTATATAAGGGCTATGTAAGGTTATGTAAGGATTATGTGGGCTTAGGTACGGTCCAAGTAAGGGCTATGTTAAGTTATGTAGGCCTAGGTAGTGTTAAATAAAAGTTATGTTAGGTTATGTCGGCCTAGGTAGGAGGTATGTATGGGCATCCTAGGCCTATTTAAGGGCTATGTAAGGCTATGTTAGGTTATATATGTTGACTTAGGTAGGAGATATTTATGTTTTTGGGCTACCTAGGGCTACTTAGGGGTTTTGGTTTTATGTAGGGGTGATGTTTAAGCATAATTAATAAGTGCTATGTAAGGTTATTTAAGGGTTATGTAAGTTATACATAAACCTAGGTAAGGTTTAAGTTATGCTATGTAAGGCTGTGTCTAGGCATAGGCAAGAGCTATGTAGGGCTACATAAGGGTTATGCACACTACGTAAGCCTAGGTAAAGTCTATGTAATAGTTACCTAACTACTAGGTTTACATAATGGCCTTTATAAGGGCTAAGTAGGGCATGGCTATTTAGGCTATGCAAAGTTATGTAGGCCTATGTAAAAATTATATACGTAGTTAGGAGGTACATCGGGGGTACCTAGGCATACATAAGGGCCAATATTATTGGGGTCATATATTGTAGAGGTTATGTGGGCCTATATACGTAAGGGATATCTAGGGGTTATATTGTAGGCTTATGGAAGGGTTATGTAGGCTTAAATACAAACTATGTAGGCCTATGTAAGGGCTATGTAGGCCTAGATAAGCCCTAATTATATATAGCCTTACATACATTGGCCTTACATAACCTACACCATAACTTTTACATTACCTAGCTATCAAATCTATGCAAACCAAAGCTTACTTAGGCTAGCATAGGCTCACCTAAGATATATCCTAGGTTCATGTAGGTTCACATAGATGTACCTATGCTAATTTAAGCCTATCATTTATTTATTTACCTTTTTACCTACCTTCCCTACCTTAATTTCCTACCTCCTAATTACCTATCTATATGTGATTTACCTACAACTTGTAAACATTTATATGTAATATTTTTTTTTCTAAGATTTATGGTTGTGCATGTCCCATTTGGTTCCATGTTTCATTTGACTACAAACTTGGGCAATTGCTAAAGCAATTTGTGATGTATTTCTATTGTTGTGACTACACGTGTAGTTAATCAACACTGTGGGTATTAGTTATTATCAAATACTTTAGCTTTTGCAATCAAGTTTTATGTGAAGCTCTCAAAGGAAATATTGGAATTATAAGCAGAAATTGATGCCATTGAGGAGATGGACATGCACATGAAGGTGAATCAATTGGGTGCCAACATGCGAGAGCAAGTAATTATTGTTCTAATGCCCTTCCTTGATTTCATGTTTTCTTTCAAACCAACTAAAGCTCATGATATGGTTGTTCTTTTGTTGGGTCCTTGATTCACGGATTTGAGTTTAGTGGTAGATTATGTTGGCCACTCTTTTGTAATTGAGATTGATGTTGTATATGACAAAAAAAATTTCCTTCTTTCCTACCTTGAAGATTTTGTACTAGAAGCACCATGGATGGTCCAATACTTCTTCCATTGTTGTGCAAGAACCTATGTGCACTCCTAATGTTGTTTTTTAAGTGGGAGTGTATGAAAAGTAGACTTGTATTAAACAAGTAAGTGTTATTTCTTTTGATTATTTGGAAAACACTTTGAATTCATTTGTTCTTGTTTGTATATTTGAAGCTAATTTTTTTTACAACTTATCTATGTAAATTTAGGTTCAATTAAAGTTCTTTTGTTTTCAAACATTTGAAATGCTTTTGGAAGAGGTGGAAGACCCTTTTCTTTGGTGGTCATCAAAACATGAAGGACAATTTTTTACAATTGGCAAGTTGGCTAAAACAATTATAGGCATACTAGGTAGCCAAATTGAGATAGAGAGAGTATTCTTGATTGTAAATATTTTCACAAGTGGGTGAAAACACACTATGGTGAGCATGTTTGGGGCATTTTGGGGTCTAATATTATAGTACACACAATATAATTGTTCTAAAAGTATGGTAAATTTGGTTTTTAGTATCAATTTTGGTTTTCGGGCCCTATAATTATTATTTTACAAAACTAATGTTATGTAATATTATTTAAATTTTAAAAAATTCATTATTTAAATTGAAGGATTCATGAGTATATTTACAGGATACATTGGTACAATAGGGCCATTGTTTCGTTTTGACTACATTAATTTTAGGGTTTCATTAGTCATTAAAATAATCAATTTTAATGAAATTCAAAAAATGGCCCATTTAGCTATGCTTGTCATCTCCATGTGAATTTGATTACTTGTCAAACTTTTAATTTATTACACATTTATTGTATTTCTATTAAAAAACTCATTTTTTGAGATAAATTTTTTCAAATTAGTCACATGGTATCCAAACATAGTTCAAATTATGTGAAATGACATGGTTCAATATATTTTCAACTTTCATAAAAATTAAAAAATATTTAATTATTTTTTGGAATATATTTGTGTTTCTGAATACACATGTACATTACATTTGTTTACACAAATATACTCCAATCTCACATTTTATAAAATGAAATGAAATTTTTTCTTTTCTAATATTTTGCATAGGTTATATTCTAACATAATATGCAAAAATATTATGAGATTCTTTCAAAAGTTTGAAATGGAATACATTCGAACATTCACACCCTTTAAAAAAATACAATGTGACACCCCAAAGAGGGTCACTGTAGTGTGCTTTCACCCATGTTTTCATCATTGTTGCCTTGGTCCAAAGAACTTAGATCTTCTGATTTTTTTATCAAGAATTGGCCTAATGATCCCACAATTGGATTTGAAGCTAAGGGAAGATCATTGAAAAATGTGGATGAGTTTGGTGAGGCTAATAAAAAAATATTAAATATACTAGATGCCAAATTTCCTAATGAGGTCAAAGATTATGTGAAAGAATATGTTTAGAATTGGGACATGTTTCCATGATTTGTTATAGTGTTTAGTTCATTTCACCCATGGAACCTTCTTTATTTTGATTAACCTCCTACCCCATGTTGTGACTTTTATGAAGGTGTCAAGTTTATGATCACATTGGACACTTGTAAATTTTATCAAAATTTGCATGATTTGACATCTTCTTTACATGAGATTGTGATTTTTTGTTTATTTTTTCATTTTATGATTTTTTTCGTTCATTTTTTGGTTTTTTCTGCTTGCTGATTTGTTGAATCTCTTTTTGGAGTGTAAGTGTAAAAACATCTACACTTACACGTCTTTACATGGCCTAAAATTATTTACATGGCCTTACACTTACACATTTCAAGTTTGTCAATTACACTTACACTTATTGCTACACTTACACTTATCCAGCATGTAATTTTTTTAAAAATACATATATTTACACTTAAACGGAATGTAAGTCCTAGACTATATACACACACGACAGTGGTATGGACTATGAAGATTAGTAGCTGGACCCAAGTTATACCAGCCTGGTCTAGTCTCTCCTTCAAAAAAGGAGGTTAATATTGGGACTAATATGGTAAAAGGCCAATGTCTACAAACATGGACCGGGCTGCTCTAATCTTCAGAAACTAGAGTTGTTATGAATGGATATCATTGTTGAAGCTTAGATACCAAGCCAAAATTGGCAATTTGAAAACAAAGTAACTTTGATTAAAGTACAAAGCAGCATACAGAAAATAACTACATATCCACCTATAATCACTCACAAATTGATTCCTGATTCAAGTCCAAACTGTTTGGCAAATCCTATACATAAGCATGCTCCGGGCAGAGCTAATAATTCTTCACGGTCAGAGCACTCAAAACCAAACTGATTTATGTCAAAGTTTATATCACTCCTGAACGAGATTTAAAAAGCTAGAGTGACTAAACCGGTGTTGGCTGGTTATTGAGTTTGGACTCAGTTATCAAGCCAGTTATCAATAACAACCTATCAGCTGGTGATTGATTTTTTTATAACTGGTCAAATTGATAACTACCTGATATTGAATTAAAAAAAATCTAATAACCTATTTTGATGACCCAATTATCATCTAAGTAGGTTATCAATCTTTAAACATTAATATCAAAAAATTAATTTAAGTTAAAAAATTATGACCAGCTAATAACTGACAGGATAATAATAGGCGGTTATCAATTGATTATTTGGAACCTACTCTGAATGAATGGTCTAGTATGGAGGATAACTCCATGGAGAGTTAGTTACATGCATTTTCAGGAGAAAAATATCCCTGACCATCGAGAAGAAGAATAGTTGGGATAAAGAACATGGCCTGAAAGCTTTGTTGATGCTACATTGTTAAGCCCGAACAAAGGTTAGCCCACACTAAGTTAGTGGGTGTTGAAGGTAACAGCCACACTAAAGTTATCCTTGAAGTCACCCTGTCTTTGAGCCTTACTTTGACCCTGTAAACCCTGGTTCATCCCAAATTTGAGTGTAAAGTGAGCACCGTTTAATCAAACTGGGTATCAGTGCACAAGATTTGCATGAATCTATTCTCGCAAGAGTTGATTTAACAAAGAATATGAGCTGCCATGAAGGCTCAGGTGAAACTCATGTGCAGAGCAATTTTGGGACCAATTTAGGTGAGAAAAACAGTTTGGTCTTCTATTTTTGTTTCCTGTCTACTGTTTTCATATTGACATTTGACTTCGTCCCCAGTTTTGGCAAAACTGACACTCAGTACCCCCAGTTTCATGTATTTTACAAATAACTCTAATTAGAGTTATCCATGAAATACCTTGAAATTGGGGCGACTGGGTCCTAGTTTTGGTGAAACTGAGCATGAGATGAGAAGTCAAGATGAAAACAATACAGAGGAGAAAAATAGGGGACCAAACTAGTTTTCTTACCAAAATTGGTTCTCAGGGGAGTTTGATCCCCAGTTTGGATCTGCCTTATTTGTGTCTTATTGCTGCTCATTTTTTTCATCAAATCAAGACTCATTCTATGATGAAATCCGTAATTTTTAGAGGATATGGGAGCCAACACTTTTGGGGAGGGCAAAGGGGTGTGATTGAATAAATAATTGAATTTTTCAAGTCATCTATTCAATTTGTCTAAACTATGGTAATCTTGGTGTGATCTTGGTCTAGATATTTAATAAAAATATTTTAAATATTATATATACATATATAATTGATATGATATAATTGTAATTTAAAATGAATTTTGATTTAATTTACATTTGATGAAATTTTTCATGTCATTTATTAGATTTGTTTAAGCCACCTTCATCCCAAACATCCATTTCAATCTATTCTTGGTCTATATGTAAAATCTTAACCAGATTCTAAATCTAAATGAATTTTTATGAGGCTAAAATCTTAAGGCCAAGTCAATTCCATATTCACATCTTTCATGTAATTTCATCAATAGCTCACATCACACATGCAGGTTTCAACCAGAATAAGATGCTGCAAATCTTGGTCACAGTGATCCAGCACCCACCAGCACAACATCCACTGCATGCCTGTTATTACTCAGTTGTGGATGAACCTCAACTGAGTTAATATTTGGTTTCACTTTGGTAACTAATTGTGTAAGAAATAGGTCTCACATATAGGTAGATAGATAGGAAATAAGGTACTACTAAGTAAGTAGATGGTTTGTACATAGGTAAAGGCTGTTTTTACTACCTACCTACTAACAACCTGCTTGTGGGTTGTTAGTAAGTAGGTAGAAAAAGAGCAACTCAGGGAACCACCATGGTTAACTAGGGAACTGGAACCTAACAGAAAATTGTTTCCTGACCACTTACCATTCATCCTTCATGGTGTTCTGGTGGGTGCTGGTTCACTGTGGCTGAAAATGTTCTGAACTCATATCCAGTTTCAGGGGACTGTAGCCAATTTTTCTCATTTTACAGCTGCACTCAAATTGGGGATCAAACAGGGATTATAGGGTCAAACTAGGGCCCAAAGACAGGGTGACTTTCCAGATAAGTTCACTACCTTCCCAACTTTGGGGCCCAGTCCCCCCCTTCCCCCCTCTTTTGAATCATAACCTGGATTTGTCCCGGGAAGGTTAGACGCACACAAACAAGGAAACCGTCATCTGCTGGGGTCATGAGGCAATCCTCCTTCAGGCAAATAGAGAAAGCATGGTCTGTTTGTCTGGTTGGTCGCTAGACAAGTAAGACATGGGTATCCTCAGAACAAAATCATCTGTGCACTGTGTGTGTTTTTCCAATTTTGTGATGTTGCTGAAGTGACAAACATCCATAAGATGATTTAGCCAGATTTGGCTATAAACAATTGAAAATTTTAAAAATTTAAGCATCCTTCTATTTTTCTGGTTACCTACTGGAACTTTATGTAGAATCTGACAATTTTTTTATACAATTCAAATTTTTGGCAGCTAGAAATCCCAAAATTCACGTAATTTTGCCATTTTGAAAAATTACCATTTGGTGAAAATTCTCCAGAAAAAATAAACTGGTTTTAATTTCACTACCCTCACCTCTCTGTATGTGCTCTCTGATGTAGGGCTTCTTTAGCTTAAAGAGTATAATAATAATAATATCAAACTCAATAGCATTAGAATTTAGAACTCAACAGATTTCCAAGTAGATTTGAATTTAGCTTTTTACTTACATTTTGCTGTGCACACTATGACACAAAAATACGAATATGTGCACCAAGGGAACCACAATAACTCATCTCCTATATAGTTCATTCACATCTCATATCTTTCATATTTCACATAGGTACGCAACCATCTTCGTGGGAGAGACTATGTACAGTACCTATGACTGATGTTTGGCACGAAATAATTCACAAAAGGTTAAGCCAATAAAAAGAAATTGTTTAATTGATATTTGTCAAAATTGTTGAAAAAAGTATCACCATTAGGCACCCATTACAAATACACAATATAAGGTGTACTTTGCATACCTATTCCTCAATTGTTGAAATTCTATTAAATTAAATTTGAAACTGCTGAACCTTGTTTTCTAAAATAAATAAATATTCAGCAATATTAGTCGAAGGTATGGATGGCATTATGAATTGTGGAGAGATAGGCCGCCCAGTGGGTTAACAGTGAGGGATTTGGGCATGTGCAGGAGGTCATGCCTGAATTTCCAGACAATAGCAAAACAGGCATAATGGTCTATTTATCGATACTTGGCATGCTCCATTACATAATGGTTTTCATCTGTGGATTTGCAGAATGGTCATGTGGATTTACATAATGGTCATGTGAATTTTACAGAATGATCTTGTAAATAATAATAGGTCTTGGCACTTGCCCATGTTATTATGTTTGGTAGCCTCCCACAGGACACCTTCATCTTGCGTGTAGAATTTGTAGGCAAAATGAACACCCAACTACATGATTTAAGTAGGCATCTGAATACTCATCTTGTATATGTGGTCACCTTGGTAATCAAAAAATATTGTTTTGGGTCAAAATGAACATTACCCACATAATTCTGTACATAATTTTCCAAAGAGACAGTGGGCAGCAAATGTGCTAGTACCTTTTCAATTTTTTTAGTTTTCATCAAAGTGGCAAATTATTTGCTGGAAAAACAGATTTTACACTTTAAAAATACATGTTTCTTTTCCTAGTTGTTCTCAAAAAACATTTGCCCAATAATGAAATTGCCACTACAATCCAAATTCAAAGGCATGTCATCTTTGACCTCCTCTAACAAAATTGACTTCTTGTTGAAGAGATTTCTTAAGCTATCCTGTAAAAAGCCGACTGAATGACACCTAGGTACCTACAGCTTGACAAAGTGGCCAGAGTGAACCAACAGCTAGCCACTGGTGGACCATGAAGGATGGATGGCAGGTGGACAGGAAACAGTTTTTCATTGAGTTCCACTTCTCCACCAACAATTGGTGTACAGCTTAGTTTATGCTTTCACTTACTACCAACTAACAACCCACTAGCACTTACTTATGTATTGACCAGTGTTGGGCAGTTACCTGGTTTGGCCAGTTAAAACCACTGGTACTGGTTTCGGTTAGTAAAACCCAAATTGGAATTGAGTCTGATTTTAGGAACCAGGTTTAAAACCAGATTCAATTCTAGAATCAAAACCAAACCTGGACCCAAAATTGAAACAAAAACTATCCTACCCGCAGGATAGGTTACCATGATGAAGTCCAGCATCAACTCAGTTACAGTTCATCCATCCAGAGCTGAGTCATAAAAGGCTTCCAATGGATGGTGTGCTGGTGGCTGTTGGTTCAGTCTGGCCAAACAGAACTCCTTTCCTTACAGCAACTGCAGCAGCAGCAGCCATCCCAGCAACCCCAGAAGAAGATGATGATGAGATGATCCTCCCACTTCTGGGTTGACATCCAGTTCTCATTCCACACAAAAGACATACAGAACTTCTCACAAAGTAAACAACAACAAAGATGAGAGGGGCCACAGGCCACTTTCGTGTGTACTTAATCTTTAGATCTTGCACCCGACCCACTTTATCAGGGTTGGCCGGTGCCGTGGTGGCCGCCACGGCACCGGCCAAGCCGCCTTTGACTACAAACTTGACGAGAGACTCAACCATCACTAAGATACTTATAAATTTGAAAAGTGCGTAATTCAATGGCATACTTTCTTTCATACTCAGCTCATGATGAGTTCTAGACCCTCTATACTATCAGTAGCTCCTAGTAATGAAATAAGTGCTACAGAAGTGGGGAGACACTTAGTTTGCTAACCAACAGCATCTCCATGGGCAGCAATATAATACTCTGCTTATAATACTTTGGATGAAGTATAACCTTTACGTATAGTGAAACTCTTCTTCACCCTTTACTGTATACAGCTACTACCTCTTTTGTGAAAGATTATTGTATGAGGATGTGAGCTAAACATGCATTTTTTTATGACATGTATTTTCGATGGTTATGATATATGTAGGCCAAACGAGGTGTTTATTTCCATGTAGAGTTGTAAAGAATGGGTACTTGGTGATGGCTATCTCACCAACTAATATATGTGACTGAGTAGGTATCTCCAGTGGGCTTTTTTTTCTCAATTTTGTGATATCAAAAATTTGGCAAAACTAGTCCTGATCTTGATTCTCCACTAGGCAATTGGATATATATATATAACACATTTAGTATGTTATGATGGCACCAATATTTTGTATGATGAGGTTTTTAAAATATGCGGGAATGACGACTTTTGCCTGGCCGCTTTTCCTTATAAAGGACGCCAACAACATGTGTGAAACAAGTATTGCTATTGTTTTTGCTTCGCTTTATATCAATTTGGAGAGAGAGAGAGAAAGAGGGAAAACTTTCTACCTGTCAGGACCTATACTTGTGGGAAACCCTAGAAATGTGTGTGTTTTTGTTGCACTGCATGAACAACTTTAATGAGATTTTCCTAGACATAGCACATGATGAAGTTACTCAACCTTGAATCCCAAAATGCACACATTGAAATGAAAGCCCAACCCTAAGTCCTTAACCCTATGACAAATCCCTCTGCAACAAAATAAATTCCTTAGGCAATGTCGAATCCAAAACCTGTTCAAACAAAAATCAATGATGTCCAAAACTACAAGCAAATATCACTGTACTATTTTTCCATATTGCTACTACAAAACCAACTTTCCTTATTTGACTTGTCATGTTTTGGGTTGATTCAATTTGTTGAAAAGGTGGCAATGTCAACAAGGCACATGTAGTGAAGGATTTTGATCTAATTTATTTGGATGCACTAGGGAAGTGCAACAGCTTATCAAAGCTTGAGTGAAATGTCTTGAAATTTGGAACTCTTTAGTTCCCACATAGTACAAGGGTGACTTCAATTTTGAAAATTTTCATTTCGAAAATTGAATATTCGTAGGATACTACAAAGAAAATCTTCACTTTCCTTCTCAAAATTTTGATGTTTCAAAAAAAATTTGAGAAAATCACCATTTCTAAAAATAATATTAGCTGTGCCAAAGCTACCAAGGTACTACCGTATTCAACTATCACCAATGAAAGGATCAATTCTTCCATTATGGAAGGTACCCATTACACCCCTGCCAGGGCGCCCCACCCCTTAAGTGCAACCATACCAAGAGTTAAAAATAGAGGCACGATGTGGCTCTACACACCAACAAGGAACCCTTAAAACAAGTACTTTCAGTCAAAGCAAAATAAATCAAAGACTTCAGTAGAATGCAATAATGAACACAACAACAAAAATGAGCATGACACTATTAAATGGGAAAAAGTGGGGTCGGTTTAGGAACCAGATAAACCCATGTCCATAGGTGGGCCATGTGAACCATTGCTACATGGCAGCTTGTGATAGGAGTTCATTTGATCTAAACAACCCCCTCGCCCTTTTCTTCAGCTTTTAGATTTAGGGTTTCCTATGAAAACTTAAGAAAGTGAGTTGCTTCCAATTTGTGTGTCTTCTTATTGTTTACTAGCTGAATAGTACCTCGGTCCAATTAGAGACACCATTCATCCATCCAACTAGAAACAACATTCAATCCATTCAACTAGAAACAAAGTTCATCCATCCACGTGGAGACAACTTTCATCCATCCAGTTACAAAATACAAGTTTCATGCATCCACTTAGAGACAACTCTCATCCATCCAATAATTATAAACAACTTCTAGAAATAAGTTTTCGTTCTCATGACGTTGACTTTGAAGCGTGAAGCGAACGCTTTTCCTTTTTGGGTTTCGGGGAGTTGGGGGGAGAGGAGGGGACAAAGTGGGCCAATTGGGGGTAACATTTAGGCAGGTGATATCAATAAGGGTAAATCTGGACTAACAAAAATTAGAAATAAACCTCAAAACTGAGTTTAAAAAATGGTAGAAGTGTGCAGTGTGGAGTCCGAGCATCTTGTTTTCTGCAAGCTTCTATACTTTGCAATCCTAGGCTAAATACACTAAAAACATCCAAGCAAGTCTTAGTGTTTACAAATCATTTGATACCCACATTCTTGCAACCCATTTGGTACCCACATTCTTGCAACCCCATTCACCTCCGGCCTGTGAGACTATAATGGGTATGTTTGCCTAATATTAAGTATAGGAATGGGTACCTGGGTAACTCTAATGGAGCAGGGAGTCCCCAAAATACCTGCCCTTGGCTCTCTCGCCTTAGGGTCAGTTATTTTGAGAACTCCTGCTGCGCTCCTTGTGAGTTTACCTTGCGCGTAAAGTCCCTTTCCCTTACCTTTTTTTCCTCGTTTAAAATTTATTTTCCAAAAAAGAATTTATTATTAGGTATTATTGTACAGCAGAATTGGATTGTAGCCGATTCTGGCGGCAGAATCGCGGCCGGGCAGCGGCGCGCGGGGGTGCCCCCCTCGCCCCCCTTTTCTCTGGCACCCCCGATCGCCCCTGTCGTGGTGGGCCAGCCTGCGCCCTCTTTGCCGCTGGCGGTGTTGTTGTTGGTGGTGGTGGGGGGAAAGCGAGGGACGGAGAGCGATAGACGGAGGGAGACAGGCGGCCATGGCAACAGCTGAGCGGAGACAGAAGAAGAGACAGTAGAAACAAAAGAGAGAGAGAGAGAGACAGAAGAGGCGGTGGAGAGTAGCTATCCTTTTTCTACCTGTTTTCTGGTGGACACGGGGTTTCTCATCATCGGCCTTTTTCTCCTTTTTCTTTTGTCTGAGAACGCTGTGATTTTGCTTTCTCGTGCTTTCTCGTGGACTTTAACGAGCGAGAGAGAGAGAGAGAGAGAGAAATCCTTGTTTGTCTTTTGGAGAGGTTGAGGGTGATCAGAAGAGTTGAAGTGGATTGTCTGGTGATGGATATGTGGGAAGTAGGGAGGCTAGGGTTAGGGGATGGGGAAGAAGGGGGGGAGGGGAGAAGAAGAGAAGGAGGAGAAGAAGAAGACGAAGAAGATATCGTACCCTATTATTAGGGATACTGAAGGTCATGGCTGGTGATGGTTTGGGATTCTGAAGGTCATGTATGTATGTGTGTGTGTGTAGAAGGGAGTGGTGAGATGGTTTTTTTCTGTTTATCGATCGGTGTGTTTTCTGTGTCATCAAATAGCAGTAGCAACAATTAGGCAAAAAGGTTGTTGCTGTGCAGAAGAAGAAGAACAGGACGACTGAAGGATTTTATTTATTTTCTTTTTTGGGGGGAGGGGAGTTATCATGGCTCAAAGGGTTGAGAGAGCGGGGGGGAATATGAAGCCTCACCAAGCCGAACAGGGTGCACACTTCAGAGGCGTGAGGAAGAGGCCGTGGGGCAGATTCGCTGCTGAGATCCGTGATCCATGGAAGAAGACCAGAGTGTGGCTAGGTACGTTTGACACAGCCGAGGAAGCTGCCAGGGCTTACGATGCTGCAGCCAGAGCTTTAAGAGGTACCAAGGCCAAGACCAACTTTACTTTCCCTTGTGATGATCAGAGCACCAGTCAAAGCTCCACTGTAGAGTCCTGGAGTTCTCCCAAGAACCTCCATCGTGCTGCTGCTCCATCAGATGGTCACACAAAGAATCTGCATAGATCTGGTCTTATATGTGATTCCTCCTGGCGGAGCCGGCTGGATCTTAATGTTTCCCTCATGGAGACGGCTTGTGTGGAGGAGGAGCCCAGCAGCAGACCAGCAGCAGCAACTTTCAAGACTGTCAGTGTTGGACGCTCCTGTATGAGCCCTGCTGCTGCTGCTGAAGGCATTGTCACATGTGCTGCTGCTGTGTCTGGTAAGCGAGGAGCCATTTCTCCTCTTCAGATGGTTGTTTTTGAAGACATGGACCCCATGCCCTTCTGTGGTGGGGACAAGCGGCAAAAAGGCTTGAAAATGGATGGAATATCTACACAGAGAAGAGGAGATTTAGGAGTAGGAAGGGATTGGTTGGGGGTTGTTGACATGACTGGGATGATGCAGCAAAGCCCAGGAGCTGAGACTCGAGCTTGTCACAGTGATTGCGACTCATCTTCCTCTGTGATTCTCAACTCCGAGGCCACATGTGTGGATCCACAGCAACCACAGCAGCAGCAGGATGTCAAGCCCACAACAAGAACTATCCCATTCTTGGATCTAAATCTTCCTCCCTGCTTGTAGTGAAGCTCATCAGAGAGACATGAACATGCTATTCACCACACAAACGCTGACTGTTCTTGTGGCAGACTGTTCCAGACTGTCTCAAACTTTGCTTAGTTTGCTTCACCATCATAAAAGCCATTCATAAAGGATGCCGAGTGTTATACCATTTTGCTTATTGCACTTGTCACTTACTCCATTTGCAACTCAATTTTTGCAATTTTGGAAGACCTAGAAAATAGGAAGGGATTGGTTGGGAGTGAAGATGGCGGGTGGGAGGCAGCAGAGGTCAGGAGGTGAGGTTTGCAACCGTCAAAGCAATCATGACATATCATCATCCTCTGTGATGTGCAACTCAATGGCTACTTATGGGCAGTGGCAGCAGCAGCATCCACAGCCAGAAGCCAAGCCTGTGATGAGAAACTCTCTGCCAGTTTCTAGCTCTGATCTCTCCCCCTCTCTGTAGTGAAGCTCGCGAGAGAAACACAATCGTGCTTCTTGTCGCTACACTATTGTGGTGTTTCTTGTAGTAGACAGTTTCAAAACAGTTGTTGCCTTTGCGAAAATGTTTCACTATCATCAATCATTGATATAAGATGTGAGTGCTATACCATTTACTTATAACACTCCGTCACTTGCTTCATGTGCATCTTTTACTTCTGTGATATTTCCATATGTGCAAGCATTGTCTTCTGGCACATTGATCAGAAGTAGTGAATAAGCAGTTGCTCCTCATGGCCTGAATATTATTGTTAGTCTGCAACATGCATGTTCCAGGAGACTTTTAATTCTGCACAAATTGGATCAGTTAGCCATCACACTGATTTTCTGTACCTCTATAGGTCTGAGGAGTTTTGCCAGTTTGGTAATGAAAAGAGTTATTGCAGGATGTTGGCCAGGTTGCAAACTCCTGGGAGAGTTTTGATGCTGCTGTTTGCCAGAGCTACAGCAAAGAAGAGGGTACTTGTAAGAATACACATCTTTCTCTGTTCACTATTCTGTTGATGCATGTGGAGTTCCAACTAGCTTTTGTCTTTTGACAATTGCACTAAGACCTGAAATGTTTTTGAGATAGAACTTCAATCCCAGGATTCCATGCTGGAGGTTGCTTAGAAACTGAAGAATCAAGGAAGAATGCTTGATGAGGGTCTGACACTAAACAAGATTGCAGAAGTTTCTTCTGCCCAGTTGATTTTAGTCAGCAACTCAAGCAGATTTCTGTTTTTGAAAGATCGCTCAAAGGTTAGGTGAAGGGTGTTTGAAGTTATTGTCCACTGGAATCAGGTCCTTTAGGACAGAGAATTGCTGTGATGTGTCTAAAAGATGATGCAATACCAGTGATGTATGCACAAAGAGCCTGGCATGTCCAACAAACAGACGGCCTCTATAGTCAGCTGCCTTGACATTACTCAAGTAGAAATGCTAAGTTACTTGGTCCCTGAGTTTTCTTTCTTGACATATTCAAGGCATGATAACTAATGTGCCATGCTTGTTCTCCCCCCTTTTTCATGGCACAAACTTTTGTGTTCTCCATTGTTGGCAATGAGTAAACAGGAATGCATCCTTTGTGCAGTGATGAAAGAACAGCCCATCTCTCTTGACTCCTCCCATCCAATACAACAGTCACATTAACAATTTCCATGTCCCCCAAACAGTACTTGGAGGTCCAGAATGTAACCTAGTATTTTATTTGAAGCACTGGAGGGATGAGTTCATCATTCACCTGTTGCGCACAAAAAGTTTAGTTCAGTGTCGTTTCACTATGGTGTAAACTTCGCATAATGAATGTATGTGCAAAGTCTACAGCTGATGAGTGATAAGAAGTTGAAAATACTTTTGTCACAGACATCAGAAGATGCATAATGGTCATAAGAAGGGAAGGGGACACATACCATCTGAACTTCACCAGCTTCAGCACCTGGTTGAGTGAGAAGCCATCCTGAATCTTCAAGGACACCCCATATTTTATCAAATGCCTTCTTATATAGTCCTCTTAAATCATCTTTTTGGGGATACAGCTGCACAGGGGATTGAAAAACCACAATCCCAGCAGTATACAGAATCAGGCATAAATACAGCATAAAAAATCTTTCTACTGTAAATTGTAATGCATTGGGAGAACTGAGTGAGAAGGTTTTAGAGAAAAGAGAAGAAAAGAAATGTAATTGCCATGGTCTCTAACCTCATGGTCGAGCATTCCTCTCAAGACTAACATGAACTGAGCAGCTTCATGTTGGCCATCTTGTACCAAATACTCCCCTAAATAGTCCACCTTCTCCTTGAAGGCTGCAACCAGCTTGTCATCTTCTGACAGCATGACCTTCAGTGCCTCATTTGAAGTCTGCACAGTAGGGAGGTTTGTCACCATTCTCACTTCACATTATTTTGTGCAGAGTTCCAAACCCTAATACAAAGAGTAAGCGGTCCCTGGAGTGGACGAGAAAGAAGTAGACCAGAGCGATCTCCTCAAAGTCAAAACGCATGGGAAGAAGATCTGAAGGAGAATTCACGAGGAAGAAAGAAAGATGAGAACTTGGACCAAATTCGAAGTTCAAAAGCAAAAAAGAAAAAGAACCTCAAATTTCTGCCCTGCCAAAAGAAAAAAGAGAAAAGAGGATAACCTCGTTGAGGCCTGCTCGGAGATCCTCATCCAGTTCTTCTCCCTCACTCACTGCAACCTGGCTCGACTTCCTCTTAGCGAATTGGCAATGATACCTTCCACGCTTTTCCACGCTATGAGAAGGATTTCTGTTCTTCAAGAAGAAGAAGGGAAGAGAAACAGGAGCGGCAACAACAACGCCACTCGGCAGTACACACTTGCTGCTCACAATTTTGTTAGAATTCTCAAGATGATGATAACAACAACTCGACTGCAAAGTTGGACATGCCGAGATGGAGATCGTCGACAGAGCTGCTGCCATTTTTCCCCTACCAGAGACTCCACACCCAAACCCCAAACCCTAAAATCCTTGACCTTCAACAGCACAACACTGGCCAAGCTGTTGCAACAGCATAAGTACACATTTGCAAACAGAAGTTGTTCTGTGTTGAAGGCTCTGACTCATTAGCTAGTTGTGAAATTATGAAGTTCTTTAGAGGAAAGGGGAAGGCGAGGTGGGGGCCGGAGTGGGAAACACTCACATTTATCTACAGACTCAGATCTAGCCAATACGTGAGACCCATTTAGTCCCTGTTTGTTGGCTCTGCCCATAGGGAAGAGCCTACACATTGGCGTAAAACCCAGTCTTAACAACGACCCGGGTATCATGTAACCTACCTGCCGATTCCATTTACAAGCAATATCCAACCAAGAACCTACCCGATCTGGCAGTAAGATTTTAGATACCCTTAAATACCCTGTTGGTGGGGTATCACTTCAACAAAAATCAATACCCTATCTATGGCCTTACGGGGACCTCTCACACCTACCAAGGTCGATTGTTTTTTTTTGTTTTTTTGAAAAAAAACATCCAAGCACCTTCATCCATTTAGAGTTTCACTGTTTGTTTTTTGCCCTAAAGCTTTCGTCAATGGATTTTCTATTTTCTATTAGGATGGATTCTTTCACTAGGTCTTAATAGTTGCATGTATTTGTTGATTGTGATTTGCCTTTAATGTTATTGTGAACATTGATCAAATTCTTGGAAGGATGGAGATTGAGGTGCTATTGCGGGTGCACAATGGTAGCTTCTCCTTTCAACTTTCAGCAATGAAACTCATTTCTACACTAGTAAATATGCATGTTTAATATCTTGTGTTTCTTGTTCTTATAAAAATTGGACATAAATATTAAAATTTTCTATTTGTTGTCTGGGATCCAAAATGCTTTTGCAATTTTTTCTCATGTCGTGTTTGCCAAAAGGGAATCTATTTGCATGAAATTTTGGGTTTTGAAGTTCATCAAAGGACAAATTTCAAAAGTTCATCCATGTCAAGTTTTTGAAGTTCATCAAAGGATAAATTTCAAAAGTTCATCAACATCAAATTTTTAAAGTTCATCAATGACATATTTCATAAGTTTATTGGTGTTTGAGACTTCTAAAGCTTTGAAGTTCATTAGTGAAAGATTTCAAAAGTTCATTAATGTCAAATTTCATAAGTTTGTCAATGTTAGATTTCTGAAGCTCATTAATGACATATTTCAAAAATTCATGAATGTTGGATTTCTGACATTCATTAGTGTTTGAAGGTTTTAAAGTTGTGAAGTTCATTAGTGAAAGATTTCAAAAGTTCACCAATGTAAAATTTCTAAAGTTCATCAATGTTTGAGGGTTTTGAAGTTCATTACTAAAAGATTTTTAAAGTTCATCGATGTTAAATTTCTAAAGTTCATCAATGTCGAAAATTCATCATTGAAATATTTTAAAAGTTTGTCAACGATAAATTGCACAAATGTGTTAGTGTCAAATTTCTAAAGTCCATCAATGTCAAATTTCAAAAGTTCATTAATGTCAAATTTCATAACCAGATTTTGGAAATTTTTGATTTTTTCCATTGTAAAGTCAAAGTGCAAATGGTAAATCAAACTAAAACATTTAATTTAAATGAGCATATGCATGAAGCTTTTGATTACAATGATGTTCACATGGAATTGAAGAACTTAATTAAGAATTCAAGGCAATTAGTTGATTCAATTTCAATGCCAAGTGGACCATTTCCTTCTTAAAACATTAGAACCCCAAACAACTTGGATGAAAAAGCAAAATTGCATGGAGGTATTAAAGACTTGACTCACCTTGAATCAAAAGGCATGGGTCCTTCACTACAAGTTGGTCTTTCCCTTGGCATTTTTTTTTGGTGAATGATGGTAGTAAGTCACATTTGGTTATGTTTCAAACCATGCGTTGTGTGATTTGCCATTCAGTTTACCAAACTTATAGTTCTTATAGTACCACTAAAAAAAAAGAAGGTATGATTTCATACAACTAACAACATGGGACTACTTCTATGAAGAAATACATTTTGGTTCAACATCTAACCACTTGGTGCAGGTGGAAACATGTCAATTCGTCTCTTGATGCAAAAGAGTCACACCAAGAAAAATCCAAAAAAAAGAATTGGAATTAGTTACAGGGCCATCACAAATCATTTTAGGAGTCATAATCCTTACAAGAAGGATGATGCACAACCAAAAGCATTCATGGAAGACCTATTATTGTTTGTTTCCAAAGCTACGTGCTTGTTTTTATTGTGGAAAATCAATGGTTGAGGCACTTGGTCATGCATCAAAATCCCCAAGTTGTGTTTCCAAACTAAAAACAAATGGTTCAACATATGACATCCCTTCATTGGTGGCTAATACCATGTAACAATATCTAATTTCAACTTTGGATTCATGTATTACAACAATAAACTCTTTGACTTGTCAATGTCTCGATATGGACACAACACATTTGCTTTTGTGATTAATTTCATAAATTCATAATGGGTGCCTTGCCATGTGATGATGGGACTTTTTGAAGGGCCACTAATATGTTTGGACTTGCAATGACAACAAAGGTCAACTTGTCATTTGAGATTGAAAGATATTTTGTCATCATATAATCTATTAGACAAACTAATTGCTTATTTAAAGGATGAGGGTGGCAATTTGTCCCCCTTGTACATGAGCTTTTACTTTAATTGTTAGATGTGTTCCTTTAGCATTTATAGTTCCTTGGCAGGGTCATGTTTCATCCATTGGAACACTCCCTAGTTGATGACTATAGTACACTTCCGGATACACCTTATCATCTAGAACTACTTTTGGTTCATATCTGTTGTTAGCTATCTTCATTATTATGCTTTGAACTCTAAATTCATGTTCTAAAATACTAGTCTGCACATTTGTATCCATGATTTCCACATATGTGGTTTTCACAAAATGAATTATCTTAGGTAAATTAATTGTTCCTATTGAAAACGATTTTGGTTCTGTAGCAAAGATGATATCTTCCTCTTCATTTATGATACCATTTTAATAATCGTAGCATAGTAACACTTGTAGTCTTCCTACTTCACCTCCCAAGTGCTTGGTGACTGTAATTGTTCTAATTGTCCCATTCCCTTATATGGTAACAATGTTATTCCCCCAATCATGTGCCACTTTAACATCCCTCAACCATGGGCTCCCCAACAACATGGAATAATTAGAATCTACCACACTATTATGAAGTATAGTAAATATAGTTATGCAAAGAATGCCATGAACATATATCTTCAAATCTCTAATCAACCCCACTGGTTTTGTGGTTGCTTGATTTACCATCCTTAAATTATATGGTGCAAGTTTAAACTTTGAAAGCTCCAACCTCAATTTCAATTGTTTTGTGATAATATTAACTCCAGAACCTCCATTTAGCAACACATCCTCTATTGTATTCTTCCCATTCTGTACTTGGATAACTACCATATGATTATATATTGTTATAGTAATTATCCCTACCTTTGGTACGAAAGAACCAACTTGTTTATCTGTGGTTGCTTTATTTAATTCTGAATTTTCTTTGGTTTTAACTTTTGTTAAAGATAACTCTTTAATTTAGGTGCTATTTTAAACAATTATCCCAATTTTGAAATATAACTTGTTTCTAGCATCTGCTTATGAATGTTAAATTTTTTTTTTTTACTATAATCAATTTATTTTATGAATTCACTACCTCTTGAGATTTTTGTGCTTCCACAAGAATAATATTTGGCATACCCAGCCAAGTTGTATTCCATCCCTCCATGGATGTGGATGGCCCTTTTATCTATGACTATGTTTTTTAAATCTGTTGAATTGTTTCCACCATTGACTTTTTCAACCATTCTTTTTTATCCTAGTCAACAACACTCTTTACTTTCCTTGGCTTCCTAGCCTTGAAAACTTGTTTTTCAGTTGTTTTGTTTTTTGTTGTAACATTAACATCCACCACATTCACATTTATAGTGTATGTTTGTGTCTTAGCAATAGGTTGAACCTTTGCTACTACCACAAATTTTCCCATGAAACATCTTATGCATCTCAGTAAACTTTGGACAATCTGTCATTTTAGGTTCATTCAAACCACAAATGTGACATGCATACAAAAATGTCTTTTATGGTTTTTGACTTTATTGGGCTGCTTTTGTAGCTACCACTATAGTTAGCTCCTTTTTTTTGCATGTTTCCACATTGTGATTGGTCATTCCATAATTTGTGTAGAACTTGTCAATTTTCCTTATATTATTCTGTGTTTTTGGTGGTGTTACCTATTTTGTTCTATGTGGTATTGACAATGCATTCCTTGCTTCGACAATAATCATTCCTTTTTCACATAAAATCGTTACCTCCTTATGTTGTTGAAGTGTCGACTGTTTCATTCCCATGGTTGTAATTTTGAGGTATGATTATAAGCCCATTCTAAACATAATAGTTAGGAAACTGTCTGTGGTTAGTATTTATAAATCATGAGTTAACTTCTAAATCTGCTCATAGTAAACTTCTACCTTCTCAGTCTCCTCCTACTTCATGTTCTTCAGTTCCATGTATATTTGCTCATCATTATAAGTCTTTTGATGACATTTGCAAAATGCTTGTGTAAGTTCAGAAAAAGTATAGTCAGGAAATTTTGACATGTAATTGTGGCACCAATTCAATGTCATATTTTTTAACATATAGCTAAATGCATTGATGATATACTTTTCAAAAGTTTATGCTTTTGCCTTCATTACAGAATTGAACACTTTAACATGAACATCTAGGTCAGTATCTTTTTTGAAATAAAAAATACTTAAGAGCTACCTTGTTTGGCCTCACAAAATGGCCATTTTTGTGGTTGAAAACTCCTTGAATTATGATAGATGGTTCTCGATCCCCTCCTTTTGGACCTTTAGCATCTGTATTTTTATATTGTCATAACCTTAGCCTTGGGCTCGTGACCAAGGTAAGGTTTGCAAAGGTGCGGGCCAAGACTAAACCCGAGAGTCATATTTCATGCTCCCGAGAGTGCAAAGAGTGTGAGGGAATGAACCCTCACACTCCCAAGTGAACTCCCATTTTGGGAATTCAAGTCCCAATGGACTTCCGAATTTTCAGAGGGCAATTGAAGGGGTCAAAATTTATTGGATTAAGATGTTCCTTATATCATTGAAAAGCTCTTGGAACATAGATGTTCGAAATGGGCTTGCATGATTCATTTGGACATTAGAAACACAAGTTATGACCAAAAGGGTCGAGAGTCAAATTGGTAATTTGACTCTCGACCACTAAAAGTTGGAAATCACCCCAATTTCCTTGCTTTCAGGTGGCGTGCAACATACCATTGGAAAGATCTTGACGAGGGCTACAACTTTGCTTTGGACTTCATTTCAATCGAAGGTTTGCAGATAAAGTTATGGGCTCCCCAAAGTCGCACGAGTCCCAACTTTGGGAATTTTAGGACTCCCACTTGGGAGTCCCAAGACAAAATGTCGTTTGGATGTGGGCCTCATGGAGAGGCATAGAGTATACTATAAGGGGGAAGGTGGTGGCTTCCCCCAAGTCCGGGTTGTGGTGAGTCTTGTGAGTCCGAGTTTGCCCGTGGTTCGTCCTAACACCAAATGTGTTTCAACTATGCACTAACCAACTTGTTGCTTGGTTTGTGCAGGTTTGTGTGAATATATGAATTGCTTTTCCATCTTCCTAATCCCATCTTGGAACTCCAGCACGCCTTTCTACCCTTGAAGTGTTGCAAGTCAAGGAGCATGCACCTAACTCTTTGCTCTTTCGTTGTTTGAACTTCAGACTCACATTTGAGTCAATCAAGGAGCTAGGGAACGCGTCATATACCTTCCAGCAGTTATGGAGCTTATCGGCGGTTGATTTGTGGTTTTGTGTACATGAGTAGTCATTATTGGATTAGTAAACACCATCTGTGATGTCCTAACAACTTGTTGGTAATTTCGAACTCTTTCTCAAGTTCCCTCCCACCAAGAATCCGCTTGATCCACGACCCAAATTTGTTGTAAATCCAATAACCATTCCCTTTCTGACAACATCCATGTTGGGTGCAACAACCGTTTCCACTCCTATGGTTGTTATAATTGCATTAAGTGATTGAGTAACCCCTATTTTAGTAGGTTGTCTTCAAATTTCAACAACTGTTGCTTTTTGACACTCTTGGTGAAGTTGTGTTGATTCGAGGTTGACAATATTCCATTCCGTGATTACCCATTGGTATATTTTGTGATGTAGAATGTGGATGTGAATACACCTTTGGTTCTTTGTTTTTGAATTAAATGGATGGATGAATCTATCAATTTTGTGGTCCCAATTGGCTTTCCAATTCCATGCCTTTTAGTCTATTCTAAACTACAAGAATTCTTGGTTCCTATTCCTATGGTTGATCCATTAATGTTCCAGCCACATTCTGTAACTCCACATGTTTGGTAATACCTACTCTAATGTGGAAAGGCACAAAAAGATAATCCATAATTATATGTCCTTCACATAATGCATAAACTCTTGAAAGTAATCTGATTACTTCCAAATCCATAGATTTATGATCATGTGTTTTAGCTGTGTATTTTGTTTGATCCAACTTTGGATTTCTTTGATGTGAGTATGAATGTGGTACTTCATCCAATACATTCACATGTGCCTCTACATACTGAGATGATTGCAGGTAATTTTTTTCTATGTTTTCAAGCACATCGATATTAATGTTTTCTTCCACCTCTTAGTCTTCCATTAGTTCATAATAATTTGGAGATATAAACTGATACACAAACCTAGGTAATATCCCTTCTTCGACTAGTCACCAACTCTAAACTTGAGATTTCCTTTAACTAATCAAGTATTGCAAAAGTCCCTACTCCATTTTGATATCTATAACTTTGAACCACAGATTGCGCCTGAGAAGTATATTGCACCCACTCATTTGGATGAGTAGTCAACTACAATTTTCTCTGGGGAAATCGTCATTTGTAATTGTGCCTTCTCTAGAGACGCATAGTCCATATTTCACACCGTACCACCTCTTGTGATAGAAATGACCTATGTCCTATAAGTCTCTCCTCTATTTTTAGAACTTTTTTCTCCAACATCATATTCCAATATGGGGTTTTTATAAGCCTTGCATATTCTTCTCCATTTTCAAAATTGTTTTTTGTTTGTCTTTCAGTGACTTAATGATTTGCCTCCAAGTCCAATTGTTGTTATAAACTTTGGGTCACCATTCGATTCATCTTGCTTCACAATCCTTCATCTTTAAAGTTTGTAGATTGTTTTACAATTGTTATGATGTCAACCACTTAGACCTTAGATACTTTCTAACATATCCCTTTAATTTTTGAATTGAAAAACAAAACCACTCATTTGAACATTCTCATTTACATTACAAGAACAAAATTGTAGAAAACCTTCTCATTACTATAAAAAAAACATAATTTGTTTTTGCCAAATGGTAGAAGTAAATTTAATTCCTATAAAATTATTCCACACTACTATAACATATTTGCACTACAATATGCACACATTCATAATTTCAGCCTTGATTTTAAACACATCTGATTCTACAATTCATTAAAACATGATATTCATAATTATTTCATATAATTCGAATTTTCATTTCAGAATACAATGTAGAAAAATCCAGAGACAAGGTTACAATTCATTTCATTACATTGTTTATACTACAAAAAATTCACACAATAATATAGATATGGGAATCACTACAAAAGTCTATTTTTTCTATTTTATTGGAAACTCAATTAAAATTACAACAAAATTCTATGTTATGTTAAAATGAAATAAAAACAACAAAATAAAATCTATGGTATATCAAAACAAAATTTGTGGTTTTCTACTACAAAAATACCTACAACTACTATTACTCTCCCCAAAACTATGTGTCTAAAAATGAAATCCTTTTCCCCATATTTCCCATTTTTGGATAGTCTCGGGTCACATCATCATGATTCAAAACCAACAACGAAATTCAAACCTACAATCACAATGCCAAAACGTGGCATTTATGACTACAGAATATTATATATATATATATATAAGATAATATATTAATATGTAAATATATTTTCAAATATTGAATTTACAAAATAATTATTCATTTAATTTAATTTTTGATTATATATATATCGTATACATATGGTTTGTACATGAAATGTATAATACATGAATCATATCATCATATATATAACCATATGAAACATTATTTTATTATACATCATTATACATACCATTACTCAACATAATCAACATATGTCATTATCATACCAATGTTCAAAGTTGACTATAGTCAACATGGTCAAACTGGTGAACATGGTGAGAATAATTATTGATCCTTGAACCTCCTTGAATTGGTCCAAGGCCTTTGCCATCAACCTACAACATCACATGTGACACAATGTTATCATTTAAAAACTTTATCATGTTCCAATGTTTGAATATATAAAAATACAAAGTTTAAAATTTTATTTTATTTCAATACTTAATCAAATGAACATATGAATATGAAGTATTAAACATTGGAGCATAATCTACATATATGGACCAACTAAAATTCAAATAACAAATTTTGTACATAGAATTCCTTTTGAATTTTTAAAATTTTAACATATATGTTATGTTTTACTACATGATAAAATTTAATAAATATATGTATAATTTGAATATAAAAATTTAATATTTTAAATTTATTTTGTAATTCTGAAATATGAATATAATATGATATTATTAATATATTATATGTATATATATTATGCATCATATGTATATAATATACATGTATTATAATATATGTATACATATATATACATATATTCAATATATATATTTTATATGCCAGTACTTAATTTTCATTATATCATTTAATCTAATAATCATATATTAATTCCAATTTTATATTTACTTTCGGTATATTTCAAGTTAATTAATAGAATTGATATATAGAAAAAAAAATTTACCAGTTAATTTTATTATATTTATTATAATCCAACCACTTCACTGAACATTATAATTGTATTGGTTTTTCATTATTTCTTTTTTTAATTTTTAATTTATTAAAATCTACATATTTAATACAATATATACACATACATATGCAATGTTATATGTATATAAATATTTACTGAGATATGTTTAAAACATATACATAATACAACAAATATTTTGTAATAAAAGTCATTTTAAAAAAAATGTAAATCATATTTAATCATATTTTTTTCAAAGGTCATTTTATATATAAATTTAATATGTTGTAAATTTATGAATCCTAAACCCATAGATAAATTTGGTAAAACTTTGTTC
>Ga0116231_10000939_pt1 | contig 56579 bp, 37 predicted proteins | sample S1TSphgellanicum_2_FD_89695 | JGI IMG/M metagenome (GOLD analysis project Ga0116231, IMG submission 89695) | Host-associated microbial communities from peat moss isolated from Minnesota, USA - S1T2_Fd - Sphagnum magellanicum MG | ecosystem: Host-associated > Plants > Peat moss > Unclassified...
AACGTTGCGAAGTGTGGAATATCGCTAGGGTGGACAGAGACTGAGCGGGTCGCAAAGTTTTTTTTGTTGTATATGTCGCAAAAGTGCTGCGATGATTAAAGGTACATTATAATTAGCGATGGGTGGTGCACCACAAGTTGCGATGCGTGTCGCATCGCAAATATGGCAGATTGTTTTTGCTTCGCAAACCTTTCAGGTTTTTTGTTTTTGCTTTGTAAACCCTTTAGGTTTTTCGTTTGGCCCTTCGCAAAAAAGCACAATATGTAGTAGTGAGGTCTAAATTTAACTTGTCACTAGAATTTATTAAATTGAAAATGAACATTATTAGGAGATGTGACTTGTCTCATTGCCACATTACAAATGTAGTATTTAACACCCACCAAAATCTCAATATTGGATGTTAAATATATAAAACATTGATTAAAAATTGATTTTATATCATGTATATTATGCATTCATGCTTTTTATCATATAAATATGAATAATTTTTGTTAAAACACATTTTCAAAATTCAAAATTTTTAGGGTTCAAAACATTTTTGAACCAAATGTCTTCAAATGGGTTACGAAAATAATTTTCATCAATTCAGGTCCTTTTGACCTTCCAATCATCAATGTTAAAATTCTCTTCAATTTCTAGAGAAAATGGTGCACATTTGGTATAAAAAAAAGGTTTGAAAAGAACAAGGACTGTTCACTCTAGAGGTTTGAATGCTTTGGACATGTAAAAATATTTTAAATTTGTGTCAAGCTTTGAACATGTAAATTTTACAATTAATAAAAAAAATTCTCAAAAACATTATGACAATCCAAACTATTATGGTTCCTTTTGAGATCTTTCAAACATATAAAAATGCAATTAAAAAAAAGTCCACTCAGGTGGCTCCTTTGATTATGTTTTTACCCAAGAAAATGCATAAAATAATGTAATTGATTTTAAAAAAAATGTTCACATCATATTTTTCTTGTATAGTACATATTTTGTATGTGAATATTAGTGAGTTTTGGGTTGTACACTAGGTTTATATTCATTAAATTAAAAAACATTGGGGGTTCAAAAACCCTAAGGGGGTCCAATTTCCATTGTTTGTGTAAAACATGTTCTCTGAATTTTTTTAATCCATCAGTTAGTGATAAAAAAATATCTTTGGATCAGCAACATGCCCAATTTCAAATTCCACTTGAGTAGGAAAATTTATGGAAAGGGGTTAATTGGTTCTATTGAGTTTTTCCCTTCGAAATGCATTCAGGTTTTGTGAGGCTAAATGAAATTACTGTGAGGTGGAAACCAAATGTGCTCCTAATTTAGAGGATGGCTAATATCACAAATTGTACCAATCATTATGTAATCTTTTACACATGCACATCCATCATGTGTCATCAATTGTTATATTACTCATTTTTTCTTTGATTGACGTTAAGTATTGTTTCATCATTTCATGATTTTCTTTTACCTGAATTAAATGATGTTAATGTGCATGGTTTTCTTCATTAATTTCTCAAAATCCAACATACTCTTAACTTGACAATTGGCTTTGGTATTATGAAAATACTGAAGCCAAGAAACTTAGAAAAAGAAAAATACATACAATAGAAGAAGAAAGCTTATATTTATGTTGAAGGCTTTAGCGTTCAGTAAATGAAATACCTACTATTTACTAGCTAGTATAACATAGGCTGTTAAATAAACTAACAAATTACAATATAAAAAACAAGGGGTGTGTCACACGGTGGCCTTGCCAATTACATTAACAAGGATCTTAAGGCAAAAGAAGAATTATGGAAACTCAAATATTTCACCATGCAAAAATATAATCTTCAAAAAATACTCTAAAAAAAGTCAAAATCCTTTGAGACATTATAACTCTATAATTAATCTCAAGTTTCAACACAAGCCAAAATATGATCTTTCAAAAATCCTCATATAAAACTAGACCTTAGGCTATTACCTCGGGGCCAAAATTCCTTAAGTTACCATACTCTATAATGAATCCAAACACAATATCCTTGCCTTGTTAGGCAAGGCCAATAAATTACAATATAGGTTGAAACATTGCGATGTCCTTATGAAGCGCTGCTCCCCATCCCTCTTACACTTGTTTCCACGTGCTTGACCTTTGTTCTCCTTCATCGACATCGGAGGAAGGAGGGCCAAGCGTCAGTCCCTTCTCCAATTGATTTCTTGTTTGGGCCTACTCTTCCCTTAGGATTTACAACTGTGTCCTTATACCATGATTTTAGTCTTTCCACAAGCTTGGTTTCCGGGAGCCTTCTTGCTAAAGGCTTAGTTACATATTTGTAAACAAAGGCCTTCCTAGTGTAATCTGCATATAAGAAAAGAGGACTGTAGGCTCTCGCAAGTTTTCGTACAAAGGCAATTAAGAAGTACAAACAAGCAAATCCTCCAACGGCTGTAGTGGCTATTACTTTCCTCCGATCATGCGCACCAAGAGGGGCAAAAAACAAACGCTGCAGTTGTAAAAGCTCCTATGACAGACAAAAGGGAAATTGCCAAACAAACAGAAGCTGCATACACCGCGCTTCGGACATTGGCAAGTGTGCTACCTCTACTCGGCATAGCTGCACCTGCTCCAGAAAGTAATGTGGCTACAGCAAAGTAGAAAGACAAGCTACCAGGTCCAAACATTTAAAATATCCAAGTTCAAAGAATCTCACAGGTATGCTATTCTTGATAGCATTTTGTTTTGAAAATTCCCTTTCACAAATTGCAATAGTTGAAAGAATTGTAAGAACTTTTTGTATAGACTAATCATTCGTAGTTGAACTTTTCTTAGAAGTAGACTACATCTAGGTTTTTTTGTAGTATGGAGTTGTCCTACTTACCCACCAAAATTCCAAACTGTCCTTTTGTGGGTTCTGGATACCCTAGCTTTCCTCTTAAAGTCCATGTGACAAACAAGCAACATGGAACTCTAACTTTCAATGGATTCATTATACCCACCTTTTGAATCATGGGAAAAAGGTGGAAAAAGGAGGGAAGGTGAGAGAGCACTAGAAAATTCCCATTAAGATAAGACTATATAGTATATTTTATTCAGACTGTAAATTTTGTACATAGAATATGTAAATAAAATACATAAAAATCCAGGAAAAGGTAATGCCTATGGTCATATCTGAAACTAAAAAGCAATGAAACCTTTTCCTTTCACTAAATTTGAGGTTGGATTTTACTGAAGGTGAACAAAAGGTTGTACATTGTTGACCGGCGTGTTTAATTTGTGTCACAATGCAATTGCATGTTGTAGCCTCGATGTTTTTGTCATTTCAATCATGTGTGAACATAGACAAAATATTCAACTTCAGGAATAGGGAGGACCAGTGTTTATATTGGTGACAAAAAATTAGCCAAAATGCTAAGATAACAATATTAGTGTTAAAAGTAGTAAAGAAATAGGTGGGGCTAAATAAAAATATTGTCAAAATTCATCTACTTTTCATGCCATGGTAGCCATTACATGGTAATAATGATAGTTTAGAGAGCCACACACAACTTAAAAGTCATTTTGATAGATTCATTACTTTGCTTTTTTCATTGAAGGGCTAAGGGTTTCATTGCCACTATGCATTTAGTCATATTGTCATTGTTAAGATGAACTTACATCGTGTTTGTGATTCACAAAATTATTATTTCTACAATGCTCTAGGTGAGGGGCCAAGGTGAAACTTAAGCACTTACACAAGCACCTTCCGATTTTTGAGTGAAGTCTTTTAGCTGCCATATTAACCTGGAAAATGCTACATTTGGACTCATGATTTAGTCTAAGCATGAGATATTTCTAATATTTAGAAACAATTTAATTTGATTATGGGGTTTTTCCTTGGTACTAGTATGGGTCCTGGTTCACCTAGGCCTGGGGGCATGTCCCTTGGAAAAGGATTTGTATGTTTTTTCAAATTGGAAATATGTGTTGCTTGTAGTTGTCATTGAAAAACATCTTGCACTAGCTTTTGTCCAAATTCTAAGTCTACTTATTTGTAAAATTGTAGCAAATTGAAATAGAGTTTTGGTGTGTGATTTAGTTTAGTTTTTAAGTTCAAATTTTAAAATGTTTTGACCTTCATTTTAGGTGTAGAATGGCAAGGATATTCCTCCTCTTCCTACACCATGATCTAGTGATATTCAAAAAGTCCTCTTCTTTGCTTCATGATGGGTGAGGCATGAAAGTGGGGGAGAGTCCCACATCTTTCCCCACCTTGACCTTCCCACAATGTGCTTCCACCTCCTACTTGGTCCATTATTTTGTGAATGCCTTCCCATTGGGACTTTACCCAAGACATAAAGGACCTATCATTTTATTTTTATTGGTCCCTTAGTTTGCCTAGGCAAGTTTGACTTTTAAAAATATTTTAAACCAAATATTTCTAGGATTTTTTGAGTTTTCCAACTATACTAAGAACACAACTACTAGGGGCCTTATGGTCTTGGAGATCTCAATGTGACAAAACAAACAAAACAAACTATCATTCTTAATTCTAGGATTTTTTCCAAAGCTTCATGAATTTTCATCAATTAGCATGTGATCCTTTTAACAAAGATTTGTTATTGATAATGTTTTTGCAAACTTGAATAATTTTGTTATGTGCATAACATCCCTCTCAACTTTTGAAAAACAAAACTTCAAGAAAAATTTCTCTATTCATCATTTTTTCATGTGGTGACACTCAATCTTGTCACTTGGATAACACATTGCTCTGAACATTTTTAAATGGTAAAAACTGGAAGTCAAGCAAATGTCCCCTGCAATCCATCCAGTACAACTTGTTCACTTTCAACTCCCAGTATCGTATGCACTCGTAATGTACATTCCTGTTCCAAAATGCATCCAGAGCAGACTCGTATCAGTTTATCTATAATCCCTGGTATGGGTGCCTGGGCTTGGGCCCCTCACATGTGCTTTTGTGAGCTGGGCACAAAATGGTCATGAATGTCACTTATCAGAATGTACCAAGAAAGCCCTTACCTATATGAGTTGATTTCATTGATTTTATGTACTTCTCTTGAAAATTTCCAACAGACCATGTCCAAAGAACACTTGAGAGGCAAGTATTTAAGGAACTCATGTATCATGCAGCTGGTGTCTTTTGTCTGCTATTGGAATGATCCCATTTGTATTAAAGTCTCGGCTCCGAAATTATTTTGGATACTTCAGGGTTATGTGGGGATGGCTGGTTGTCTGACACTGCATACCAACCAGGGTTTCTTTTAAGGATTTTGTGATGGAAGTCAAAGTGACAGTCATCCAAAAAATAATTTAGCCAAATTTGGTTACATTTAAGATATGAAAGTAGAAAAAAAAACAGAATCCTTCTATGTTCTTGGCTATCTAGTAGAGCTTATCATAAAAATCTGGTAATTTGGATTTAATAGTCTTCCAAATCTGACGAATTTTGTTCATTTTTTCCATGAAAAATCCTCTGTACAGGTCTAAATGATATTTTTGAGGTTGAAATTTGGTGAAAATTCGCCAGTAAAAGAAACTCTGATACCAACCCAGTGCCCACCAGTTCTCACCAGTCGCACCCAGAGCTCTCCTGGTCCAGGACATTAAACTGCCCTGTTCACCTCCACATCTTGTCAGTTTTTTTGGGGATACAGGTTACATAGTAGGGTATATAGGCTGGTGAGCAAACAGTTAACTCAACGGAGGTTGAATCTCCAGACATTTTTTTTTTGCTTCTAAAGCTCAAAGAACATTTGTAACCCTCTGCCTGGCCCTTCCAACGTCACACAAATTGCTCAATTTGATAAAAGAATGGAGAAGATATTGGGTGTTTGGTGTAAGGGGGTTGAGTGTATTCAGTTAAGTAGCTGGAACCAGAGAGGGGTCCAGAGCTATTTTTTTTCAAAAATTTTCAAGCAAACTATGGCTCATCATCTTCCCGTGTTTCCTGCTTTGCTCCTTTACTTCTGAAAGAACATTTGTGGCCCTTCAATTTGCTTGTTCAATGACACAAAAATTGCTCAATTTGGTTAAGGTATGATGAAAGTACTGGAAAATGTTTGATGATGAGCCATTTTACCCTAGTAGCTATAGAGGCCAATGCCTCACTTGATTAAAGAAGGAAAAAAAAAAGGACAAATTACGTATATTTTACCCAATTCCTGTCAGAGATTTTGCTGGTTCAAAAATTCACCAAAATGTCAAAAATAATAATAAACTCATGCCAGGGCCCAGAACCATTAGCGCCAAAATGCTCCCTGCACAGTAAATTTTGTGGGTATAGTTAGACCACTTAGACTAGAACCAGTGAGCCTCTGTTATTGTGGACAATCATTTTCTGGATCAACAATTAAAATGTGAGATCAAATTGTTGATAATGAATTCGAAATCATATTATGGATTCCAAGCAGAAGTTTGTTGGTTGCAATGTTTTTTTTCCAAAAAAAAAACGGTTGAATATTCCTTCTTTTTTTTTAATCACAATTTTTTTAAAAATCTAAAAATTGCCACGTTTTAAACACATCTTTCAAGCTGTACACTGAAATCCAAATATACAAATCTAATGACTTTTACTCTTTTTTTTCCCCTCCTTACTTTTGGCTATTGAAAACCTCCAAAATCAATTTGATTTTCAATTTTGAACCAAATGTTACATTATGTATACTTTTCCTTCCAACCACATTCAATAATATGTAATCACTTCCGGATTTTCTCTCAACCAAATCCAATGTTTCACCTGAGTCATTAATTTCTTCCACTCTAATGAAATCCAAAATAATATTTTTAAATTGACAGTTGGTCCTTTGATATCATGAAAGCAATGGCTATTGAAGGCCAGAAACTTAAAAAGAGAACAAATACATATACAACAGAAGTGTATATTTATGTGTGACAACTTTTAGGTAATTTTTAATGTCCAAGGATCTAGCATTCACAAAATGAAATACTTATTCAAACTAGCTAGTTACAATAGACGTTGTTAACCAAACTAACGAATTACAAGTTTAAATACCGCGATGTCCCTTGCATGAAGGGTTGCTCATTATCCCTCCTACACTTGCTTCCATGCTTGGACTTTGTTCTCTCTTGTCAACATCAGAGGGAAGAAGGTCAAGCGGCGCTCTTTTCCAAAAGTTTTGATTTCTTGCTTTGGCCTCATAATCCTGCAGGATGTTGAACACTTAAGAAATACCATCTTCGTACATCGTGCACAAATTGCAAATTTAGCAGCCGTTCGGTTTAAGGCTTAGTCCACTTTCTCAAAGGCTCAGTTACGTGTTGGTTAACAAGGAGTCTCATACGGTAATCTGCATACAAGAAAATTAGACTATAGGCTTTTGCAAGTTTTCGTACAAAGCCAACTAAGCAATACAAACACAAAATTCCTCCAATAGTTGTAGTGGCTACGACTTTCCCGTCATAATGGATACCAGGAGGTAGAGAAAGAAACCCTGCAGTTCCAAAAGCTCCTATGGCACATGAAACGGAAAATGCCAAACAAACGGAAGCTCCATAAACTGCGTTTCGGAGGTTATCAAGTGTGCTGCCTCTACTCGGCATCGCAGCACCTGCTGCAACAAGTAATGTGGATATGGCAAAGTAGAAAGACAAGTTGCTGAACACCCAATAGAGGCTGGATTCAGCAAGTGTGATTTGTGACGTGTATGTCACTGTTGCAAGGAGTGTAGCAACCACCAAAAGTGCATTGGCAGCTGCCGCATATGCATCCTGATTACCATACAACCCGGACACCTCTAAATAGTTTTGCAACTTTTGCACCATCGCGTAATCATCTTTATCAACGGCAATGTCCAAAGGCGTCTTTCCTTGCTTGTCATTCGCCTCAGGATTGATTTTATCCCCTTCTCGTAATAAGTTATCCAGTGCTTCATGGTCACGATTCTCCACACAATAATAGATTGCTGTCTTTCCTTCAAAGTCAGGCTTGTTAATAGCTTCTGGGCAGTTCGTGTTCATGAACTGGACTAGCTTAACTAGCATGGCTAACCCTGTTGCCGTCCCTACACATTTATCTTTTCTCTTCTTTACAACAATGTGAAGAGGTGTCAATCCCTCACCGGATCTAGCACTGACATCTATGATACTCTTATCGTATGGCCCCTCCTTTGGTTTCCACTGAAAAAGCTTTTCCACGATGTATGTATGATCAGTGCGGAAGTCGGCCTCTACAGCTAAGTGTAATGGGGTGGAAAAGTTAATACACTGTACTATGGGGGATTTCTGACTATACATGTTGTCAACCGCATTTGCGTTAACAAGATGAGCATGTGACTGGTGCATTAACTCATCAATCACACGGTCGCGATTGACATGCCTTGAATTGGCCGCCAAGTGCAAAGGTATGTAACCATACGTGTCTTGGAGGTTTAGTTGTATATGTTCCACCGAACATATTTGTTTCACAATATCCGCCTGCCCATTGGCGGCTGCCATATGCAAGGCTGTTGTTGCGAATTCAAATGACGGTTCCTTTCCACGCGCGTCCTTCCATGCATAGTCTTCCAACGGTTCGCCCAAGTAAAAATCGCTTGAAGTCCGAGGCATAGAATTCAGGTCGACACCACCCCAAAACTTGAGGAAGTCTTCAACGGGTCCATCCTTAGCTACCGTCATTAACTCGAAAACTTCATCTGAAGGCAAATTCGAAAGCTTCTTCATCGTTGAATCCTCGGAACCCTTCGGACTCGCTACTAATGCATCGATCCGTTGAGTTGACCCTTGCTTATCGTTTCCGGTCTGGGCTTCCTGCGGCATTGTTGCGCTCTTGGTATTTGATTTGTCCATCTCACTTGTCATAGCTGCACTGAAACAAGTGGCCGAGGTTGTCAGCATCCACCTGGATATGTCTACAGCCAATGGTCACCTCTTGTTTCTCCCGCTAATAATATTACTGGTCTTCACTTGCTTTTAGAATTCGTCCTTGTGTCTTCGATGTTTTGCAACACATAGTATTATTTCATCTTAACATTAATATGAAGTTGAACTCTTTTACTTGGTTATCATGACAACTTTGAAAGGTTAACTTGGCAAAAGAATTATCACACTACTTATCATTTCATAATTAAGCATTCTTCGTGTATTACATGTAAACACCAAGTCTTCACTTGTTAATCTTTGAGCTTGTAGCAATTTCGTATAAGTGACACCCTTCAAATCGACCCCCTTTCAGCTTTATCTAACACGCAAGAGACACAAACTTGCAATAAACCAACCAAAATAGGAGCTGAGATTGACATGAGAGAATGAAAAATGTTTGATGATAGTCCCATCACAAACCCGCCAAAGAATAGAGTAAAGACAAAACAGAAAAACTCTACTTCTATTGTCACGTGAGCGTTTAGACGACATGTGAGAAGCAAGCTACTAAGAGCACGATTTCATTAACTAATCTTTCCGGAGATACATATCACAAACCTTTTTGGCTAGTAAATTTGGCGAAAATTTTACAACACACCTGATTTGAGCGCTCGACGACAATCCAATGTCTGAATGCTACAAGCTCAATGCTAGCAATAACCTGACAATACTGATGTAGATACCCTTATGAAATGCGTCCCAACCTACACATAATTCACGGAATCACAAATTTCACAACGTTGTTGTGATCAACGAAACATACATGAATTGTGATATCGTTTATGAGGCATGTCTAGCACACTAAAATTTGATTCGTGACCACACTGTCGATCTAGAGAAGTTGGTCAATTGGTTTTGTTGCAGACATTGAGGATTTTTATTGATCTCATTTACGTGGAACTCTAGTATAAGAAAACATCATAAATCCACCACACTTTGCTAGAACCAGTTAGTAGGAAATATTAAGGTTACACCTTAGTTCATATCAGTAACTAGTTTGTACAGAAACTAAAACCGCTTCAGCAAATACTTATACCATCGATCTATATGTAAAAGCTTTCATTGAACATGATTAGCAGGACTCGGAATGCAGTAGACCGCTTCTCACTATTGGGGTCATACTCAACTTGAGCAATTTCAGGACTAAGGCCGATTGATTTGTTGGAAGTTCACTACATGGAGATTTTCGTACACGGGGAAGAACGAAGAACAAGGAAATAGATTTAAACGGATATTTTCTTAGCATGCTTAACGAAGTTTCTCTGAAACTGAACCACTCTCTTGAAACTTATTCACGTAGGGGCAACATCCCAATCCATTGAAAGTTCAAAGTAGTGCGATTGCATGCCAAAAAGAAAAGATCTTGAACATTGCATAAGAGACGAGGCAACAGATATGAGGAAATGCGGAATATGTGTGACATACGTACATTTACTTCGAGCAATGCATGGGCATAGACGAATGTTGAACACAATGCTTCCAAGGATCTAGACCCGCACCGAGGAGGCAATACTCACTTGGATCACATTCGGAACAACACATATCATATTACCATCCAAATTCATGAAAATGACCGTATGGGCGTGAAAACATTCTTACCTTTCAAGGATCCGCGGCCTGCACTCAACAAGCAATATTCAAGGGTAGAAGCTGCGTCACTCCTCCGTAGCTCACGTATACAACCTGATACCAAGTGCACTCCCAGTTACTTTCAGATATTACCTGCTAGCTTTAGAAAAACCGACGAAAACTTCAAATTTGACACAAAACTAGCGTGTGAAGAACACAAACAGATGCTGCTTTCATTTGTGGCAGCAGCTGGAACCTGAAGATTCAAAATGACCTCAACAGCGCATGGACCTTCCGAGGCGTCTGCTGATGACCTTGGACTTCCAAACACTTGATCTGCTGATGGACTTCGTCACTCCTCCGCAGCTCACGTACACAAACCTGATACCAAGTGCACACCAAGTTACATTTAGGTCTTAAAATCCGGCTAGCTTCACAAAACTTGACGAAAGCTTCACATTTGACGTCATTTAACCAGAACATACGTGTGAAGAACAGAAACAGACTTTTGCCTTCGATTGGGCCAGCAGCAGCTACCTCAAGGTTCAAAATGACCTCAATGTTTGCTGATGTCCTTGGGCAGCTTCGACGCACTTCGGGAACACCTCTCGATACACGGCAGTGGGGAGTCTCCACTCTAGACCTCAACGTTTGCTGATGGCCTTTGGCAGCTTCGACACACTTCGGGAACACCTCTAGATACACGGCAGTTGGGAGTCCCAAATGACCTCAACGTTTGCTGATGTCTTGGGCAGCTTCCACACACTTCGGGAACACCTCCAGATACACGGCAGTTGGGAGTGTCTCGACTATGGACCTCAACGTTTGCTGACGTCCTTTGGCAGCTTCGACACACTTCGGGAACACCTCTAGATACACGGCAGTTGGGAGTCTCGACTCTGGACCTCTAGCGAAGCAACAAACAGACTGCACTTGGATGAGAGCGTGAGATAGACAAAGAATGCACAGCCTTTTGTAATTGCAAAAGCCCTCACGTGTTTCTTTACTGTAGGTGCACAGCAACTAATCACATGGAGAAATTTGACTTGCGATAAGTGGGCCCGTATGGGGCACCTTGTGCATGAAAGGTACTTTCTTAACCACATTGTATGAACTTTGAATGCACTTTACATGCATACTTAATGCCTTCGTACAGGGCTTGCCTTTTTCCTTGCACCGGATAATGCTCACATTTCAGAATCTCCCCAAATGTGTGGAGCACGATTGGCTCCACAGCTGGACGCATGGCTCCTGAGTCCTCATCTGAGGCAGGCTCGCTTTTCTGGAGGCAGGATCGGTGATTCTTCTCCCATAATTTTTGTGAATTTTAGACCTGAGAAATCTGATTTCGACCTATGCGAAGTATTTTTTGAATTAAAAGAAAAGACCCAACTTTTGCCAGATTTTGAAAACAAGTTGTCAATCGCCAGATTGCTATTAGTAGGTTGCAGCAGCAGATAGCCAACAATAGAAAAGGGTGATTACAACTTTTAAAACTTTACTATCTCATTTGGAACAAACTTCGGCTAAATCTTCTTGTAGATGACTGCCATCAGGACCCAGGTACATCACAAAATTGAAAAGTAAAAAATAAAAAAATTGGGAAGGATAAGTGCAGACTTACTAAAGGATCTGCTATTTTCTAATTGGAGGGCTAAAGAAATAATTATTGCCTATTTCTGTACTTTTTCACTCCCCTTCAGTAAATTTGCATCTGTTCTAGTCTAACTGGTCTAACTATACCTGCAAAATTTACTGTCCAGGGAGCATTTTGGCCCTAATGGTTCTGGGCCCTGGCATGAGTTTATTATTATTATTCGCATTTTGGTGAACTTTTGAACCAGAAAAAAACTCTGACAGGCATTGGGTAAAATATATGTAATTTGTTTTCTTTTTTTGTTGTCTTCTTTAATAAAGTAATTCTTCTTTGTCTTCTTTGTCTTCTAACTAAGGTAGAATCACCCATCATCAAGGATGTATCTCTGATAAAACACTTTCCAATATTTTTCTCATTCCTTAAACAAATTGAGCTATTTTTGTGTCATTGGATGCACAACTGAAAGGCTACAATTGTTTTTTCACTGTCTGAAGTAAAGGAGCCACACAGGAAGCCCAGCAAGATGATGAGTGATAGTTGCTTCAAAAAAAATGAAAATATCGCTTTAGACCTCTCTCTAGTTCAAGCCTCATGTCTTTCAAGTTCATTTTCAGTGATTTAAAACCTGATGGATGTGCCAACTAAGATAGACAAAACTTCCTTGTATTCCAGAGGCAAAAATGCAACAATCATAGATTATAAGCTCCAAAATTCTAATTTGTTCTAATTAACCCATCACCGGACATACCCCCCTTACACCAAACACACCATATCTTCTCCATTTCTTTACCAAATTGAGCAATTTGTGAATTGTTGGAAGTGCTAAGTAGAGGGTTATAAATGTTCTTTGAACTTCAGAAGCAAAGAAATAATGTCTGAGGATTCAACCCCCTTTGAGTTCTTAAGTGTTTGCTCACCAACGTATCTACCCCACTATGTAGCCTTTATCCCCCAAAAATTTACAAGATGTGGTGGGGAATAGAGCAGTTTAATGCCCTGGATCAGGAGAGCTTTGGGTGTGACTGGTAGGCACTGGGCTGGTATCAGTGTTTTTGTTTTTTGGTGAATTTTTGCAACTTGGTGACAAAGAAAAAGAGCTGGCGAATCCAACAAAGGATTTTTTTGAAATGTTTTTCAAAAAATCGTCAGATTTGGACAGTGTGTTCCTGTAGGTCGCCAGAACTAGGCAGGATTCCATAGAAGGTCTACTTGTCCACTAGGACAGAAGCCATTTAGTGCTAATTAATGCTGAGGATCCTAGCGCTGCACCTACTTGATGAAGTTGAAAAAAAACCCTGGTTGGTATCAGCGCTTCTTTTACTGGCAAATTTTCATCAAATTTCAACCTCAAAAATATGATTTAGACCTGTACAAAGGATTTTTCATGGAAAGAATGAACAAAATTCGTCAGATTTGGAAGACAACAAAATCCAAATCACCACATTTTTTTGATAAGCTCTAGTAAATAGCCAGGAAAATAAAAGGATTCTGTTTTTTTCTACTTTCATATCTAGAATGTAGCCAAATTTGGCTAAATTATTTTCTGGATGACTGTCACTTTGACTTCCATCACAAAATCCTTAAAAGAAACCCTGGTTGGCATGCGCAGGGTCAGACAACCACCCATCCCCACATAACCCTGAAGTATCCAAAATAATTTCGGAGCTGAGACTTTAATACAAATGGGGTCATTCAATAGCAGACAAAAGACACCAGATTCATGATACACGAGTTCCTTAAATAATACTTGCTTCTCAAATGTTCTTTGGACATGATCTGTTGGAACTTTTCAAGAGAAGTACATAAAATCAATGAAATCAACTCATATCGGTAAATGCTTTCTTGGTACATTCTGACAAGTAACATTCATGACCATTTTGTGCCCAGCTCACAAAAGCACATTGTGAGGGGCCCAGGCACTCATACCAAGGGGTATAGATTAACTGATATGAGTCTGGTCTGGATACATTTTGGAACATTATGGGAGCATATGATAGTGGGGGTGGAATATGTACAAGTTATAGTGGACAGATTGCATGAGCTGTTTGCTTGACTTTACCATTTATAAAATGTTTGGAGCAATGTGTTATTCAAGTGACGAGATTGACTGTCACTACATGACAAAATGATGAATAGAGAAATTTCTCTTGAAGATTTGTTTATCAAAAATAAGAGGGATGTTATACACATAACAAAATTATTCAAGTTTGCCAAAACATTGACCATAACAAATCTTTGTTAAAATCACCGCATGTTAATTGATGAAAATTCATGAAACTTTGGAAAAAATCCTAGAATTAAGAAAGGTGGTTTGTTTTGTGACGTTGAGATCTCCAAGACCATAATGTCCCTAGTTGTGTTCTTAGTATCATTGGAAAGCTCTTGAAGAGGAGGGTTGCAGCCAGGTTATTTGATGATGTTATTCTATTTTGAATTCTCATCATTGAAAATTCAAAATCAAATTCGAAATTCAAATTTAAGGAAATTCAGGGCTTCCTCTTGCTACCTTTGGAAGGCCCATGATAAGTAGAGCTGCATTATGCTGGTTCAATAATTTTCAAACCTATGATGCAAGAGTTATTGATTTTGAATAGTCTTTGTTATCAAAAATTCAATTAAATTAAAAATCAATTTTTTTGGGATGTCAATTTCACACATACTTACATTTGTAAAAGGACTTCACAATTCATGCTAAATTGTATAGGTTACACTATTGTTTAGTTAAAATTGTAATAAGTGTATTAAGAGCATCTCCACCCAACAATGGCAAACTACACTTATAAATAAATTTATTAAATGTCTAATGTTCAATGTCCCCACCCATAAACATGAAAAAATTCAATTTAAACAATAAAAGATCATTTAAATCCTTACATCTAGACCAATTGTTTTCACTCATAAATATTGTAACAAGAAAATATTTTTAAAGGTGTCGCTCATGGCTTGACATTTTGGTCAAATTTAATGCACAGCAAGAGGCTTTCACCAACATTTGCTGGTTATTGAATTTTGGCCGATTACCAATCAGGTTATCAGTCTAATTATTGACCTGCCAATCAATTATTGATTGTTTATGATTGGTTAATAATCTAATTGATTAATACAAAAATTTCAAAATCTAATAACCTGCACAAATGACCTGGTTTGTCATCCAAATGGGTTATCAATCTTAAAACATTTAACATTTTAATATATATATATATATATAATTTACCCTTTGTAAAGAACCTCACAATCAATTAATAACCAGCAAGATAACCAACATTAGTTATTTGATAACTTACCTTTATGCATATTGGTGGTTGTCATCAAAATATTGGTAACTTAATTGGCACCCACTTTTGAAATTAAAAAATCCTATCTGATTTATGGAAAAAAATCAATAACCAACCAACATTGGTTTTCACCATCCTATACAAAATTAAAATATCAAGGAGGTGTTTATTGTTCTGGGGGGTGAAAATGTTCTACCTAGTGACAATGGATTTGTCAAACTAAAGGCCATGACTATGAGTCACCTTTAACCTTGCTAAAAGTTGAATAACTTGGAAGGTCTTGTTCCGTGGAGGAAATGTGGGTAGTATGCATTGGAAGGTAGCTTTTTTGTTTGCACCTGACAAATGAATATATGCTAAATCCTTTCACCAAATGAATTGTTACTTGAGGTTTGAACTTGCATTTGTTTGGTTGTACACTAAATAAGATAGGTCATTTTTCTGTATGAAATGCTCAAAACAAAGAAAGAAAACTATCAAATGAAAATTTCATTTCTTAGAATTATTATGTAGCTAAAACACCCAAAAAATGGGAAGGGGGGAGGAGGGGAGGGGAACCCAAAAAAAATCCTAGAAATATTTGATTTAAAATATTTTTAAAAGTTAAACTTGCCTAGGCAAACTAAAAGACCAATAAAAAAAACAAATGATATGTTCTTTATGTCTCGGGTAAAGCCCCAATGTGAAGGCATTCATGAAAAAATGGACCAAGTATGCGCTCCCAAGGTCAGTCTGGCCCCACATTGCAGGAATGTTAAAGTGGGGAAGCGTGCTATTTTCAACATCATTAGATGATAAGGTGTAGGACCCAGCCCTTGTTTTTGGGCAAACGCCACTGCTCAAATTTTCTGGCGAAAATCCCCTTTTTTTTCTTAAAATCAATTCGCCAGACTGCGCCCCTTTTTAGTGAGCGAGTCACCACAAGTATGCCTGCTGGCTACACTTTTAATGCTCCTGGAGAAAAGTATCGCCAGTTAAGCGAGTTATGACTGAATCTGTGTGGGGATACTCGCCAGTATTGCGACACTTTAAAAATGAAAAAAAATGACTCGTAGGTAGGAGCCCTGCCACTCTAAAGGACTATGTACTTTGGATAATATCCTCCTTTTTGAGAAAGGATATTCTTGGGTGCCCACCAGTGCTTTAAAAGTTTTGAAAAGGGTCTGTCAATCCAGTGCTTTTCCTGGACATTTGGAGATTTCTACGGGTTGCTATTTGTATAAAAGAATGAGAGTATTTCTAGTGCTTTGAATTATATTATTCATGCATGAATGGAGAAAGCAATGAATTGTTTGTATCCTTCTGGCTAATTTTTTTTTTTCATTTTCAAGTGTATTTGGTGATGGTTGTCATCAAAACTGCAAAGAATGGCTACAAAAAGACAAATGAAACATGAATTTAGCGAAAGTCCATTGCAAAACATTTATGTTCACAAGCTCCAAGATTGACAATAATATGAAGCCTAAAACCTAAAACGAATGTCAAAATACTTTTTAAATTGAACTTGAAAACAAAACTAACTCACACACCAGGGTATCCCACTAAAGGACAATTTGGAATTTTGGTCGGTAAGTAAGACAACACCATACTACAAAAACCTAGGTGTAGTCGGATGCCTTGGGTTTACGTTTACAAAAAGTTCGTCTATGATTCTTTCAAAAGCACTAGTTTATACAAAAGGTTCTTACAATTCTTTCAAGTATTGCAATTTGTGAAAGGGAATTTATTTTTTTAATTCTATTAAGAATCACATGTGAGCTCCTTTGAAATTGGATACTTTAGATGTTTTGATGCAACATGACAAACTGAATTCTTTTTACTTTAAATTGATAGTAATATGTTCAAACTTTAATTTCATTCATTGTTAATTTGCTTTGATACAAAATCTCATGAAAGTTGACATTTTTTTTAAAAATTCCTCCCAAGAAAAAATAATAATAATTCTAGCCCATCACAAGAAAGGTAACATTACCTATCATGAAACACCACTAAAAGTAAACCAACAACCACTAGCACACCTTGAAGGACAGTGGGTAAATAAGATACATCATTCCATTGAGGTTCAATGCCTACTGATCCATTATGGCTCGAATAGTTTCGATTTTTACTAACTACCTACTAAAACCTATAAGCTTTTACCTCTATGTACTAACCATTTACAAGCATCTACTGACCTAGTAGCCAACCAATAAAAATGGCACCGACCTACCTACGAGACCTATCCATTATATGATAGGTTACAATATGAGACTTAACATCAACTAGGTTGGGTTTTATTCACAACAAAGTCATAACAACCTTCCACCAGGGGTGCAAGTGGCTTTTGAGAACCTACAACTACGTGGAATGGGGTACTTATTCTAAAGGTATGTCCACACCTAAAGTTTAAAAGGAGTTAAGTCATTCTTAGGAAGTCCACACCTAAATGAGCAAATAGTGTTATAGAGAATAGAGATTGCAAAGATAACACCACAGATATCACCATATATAACTTACCATTGGGTGGTAAGATGAAATAAAACAATATGAATATTTTCCCCTAAATTCAACAATAACCTAGATGTAAATTAATGGTGCGCAAAACAATCAAATAAGTTAATGGTAGCTTAAAATAATTGTAATATCATCCCTTCCTTCAAACTCATCATCCCGCACTTCTTTGGAAACACAACATGACATAGATGTATGCAAACATATACACATTCAAGCAAGTATGTTAAGAGTTTGTAGGGAAAAAAAAAAATTAATTTCAAGCCAATGCGGTGCCCAAGGGACACTTAGAGTAAAGTTTGGGATTTATGCATGTCAAATGACCATTTTTAGGGGGGTATTAGATAATTATACAACCTATTTTTATCACCTTATTATTATTGATTTTTTAATATATACATATTAAAGTCACTCTATATTAGTTATAATCCATTATTTCATATTATTACATCCCTTATATTATAATCAAATTGATTATTTGAATAAAATGTACCCTATTTTTTAACTTTAAATTAACTTATTATTTTTACCCAATAACCAATATATTACACCCTATATTTTTACTCACATAGTTTTTATTTCTTTAAACTAGTGTCCCCCTTGGGATGTGGTGTGCATTTCATTGTTTAACAAGAGTTCATTTCATTGTACAAAATTCTTCTTACATCTATAGTTTAGGCTTCAATAGTTTTTCTAACCACATTCTTCAAACTTCAAACATTCAAAAAATTATAGCTAGTCTACAATTGCTCACCTACAATGGACCCTATCATGGATGCAATTGTAATGGACATCAACAACATTGCCGGACCTTATAACTTTGTCCTTCTAGGTTTTTTTTTGGTTGATTTCCCATTTGATCCTATAGTCCTTTCAACATGTGCACATGCGTGATGTGCATAGAATAATTTGTTTGTTACAATAAAAGCATTAAATGCATTTGTGCAAGCAAACTTGCAAGCAAACCCCTTATACCATTTGTGCATGTACTATGTGTGAAAGGTCAAGGTCATGGTAAACCCCACAAACAAGTTAAAATCACAAATGATGTTTTTACATCACAATTAGATTCAACAAAAATTCAATCCAACAGGGTGAAACAACCCAATTAGAATTTAACAAAAGTTCTTGTGTTCATTGAAGTTAAGTGCGAAGAAATTCTTGCAAACATGGACCAAATAGATCCTCATGACCAGTTTGAAAGAACAATGATTAAGTGGTGAAAGATTATTGACAATGTCAATGTTGTTGGGCATTTGTCTTTCCGACACAACAATGCAACTTGTAAACACAAGTGGTGCTCCATATATGGGGATTACAAGAGAATGTTTGATTAAATGTCTAGGATTGGACACGTGACTAAATACCGAAACCTCATGCCACAAGAAATATTGCTTTAAATCTACCAAAGCTTTTCAATCGCCAAGTATACAAGATGGTGGATATGTTTATGAGGACTTGTCCAACATTAAACCCCCTTCATGTCAAAGACACTATGGCCCATGACAACCATGTGTATGATCCTTCATATGGGCTTATGGTCTCATGTAAGATGCAAATGGAAATCTTACCAATCCTATCCCAGCAATTGAAGAATTACAACAGGTAATGGATATTGGTCTTCATTGTCCATATGTACTACCAAGAATGAAAAGGAAATCCTCATATATTCAAAGGAGCATGGTAGAGGTTATTATAAAAAGTGCCTCCAATCTTACATAGCCTCATTCGACAAGATACATGAAACAAACCTTATGATTAAAGAAAAGAAATCACAAGTGCAGAAGGAATTGATTAGTAAACAAATTGTAGAAAGACCAAAATATCACTAGAAGAAATTTGAAAATCAACAACTAAATTTGTGATTCATTTATAGTTGTAACGGATGCATGCGATTAAAAATAACCTAGTTGCTTTAGACAAGTGCCATAAGACAATTAATCGCAAAAGACATGACATGACCATGAAGTTGAATGTAGTCACAAACCTTATAACTAAGCTAGAATTTCTTATCCATTGTCATGAATGATCCTTAATATGATGTGGAACCCCAATTTGCAACTACATTTGGGATAGTCGCATGCTACCAAATGTGCCATTGATGGGTGGTTAGGATTTAACCACATGGTAATTTTAAGAGCCAATGGCCATAAAACACATGGCAATTTTCCATTTGTTCAAAATATATATATTATAATTATATTAATTAATTAATTATAATCTATCCTAGGCTAAACTATAATAGGCAACCTATTCCAGGTTAGGCTAAGATAGAATAGGTTTACTAACGTAGGACTAAATACGTAGGTAAGATCCTATTTATTTTGTTGGGGACAATCCTTTTGATTAGTTCATCCCAAATGGCACATGCATTATGTTTATAATGCATACCATGAATCCAACCCATTTTTTCACCTAGTTATATATTTTATAAGTTTGAAATTATAGACAAAAGATATGAGACAATTCTAATGAAAAAGAAACACCACAACACTATCACATCCTTTGTCCCATACAAAAACATTATCATATATGCACACAATAAAATATTTATTGTTTTCATTAACTATTTACTAGCTATCCTACTTACTACCTATTACCTATCCTACTTACTACATATAACCTTGGCTACATACCTACTATCTATTACTTAACCTACATTTAATAAATTAATTACCTAACCTACCTAATTTATTATTATTATTATTATTATTATCATATATCCACATAATAAAATATTTACAATTTAACCTACCTACTACTTACTACTACCTATCCTACTTATACCACATACTACCTAGGCTACATACTTACCATCTACTACCTAGCCTACACTTAATAAATTAATTTTTTAACATAGTTAATTAGTTAATCAATTAATCAATTAATACAAAAACACTATGACATATCCACAAAATAAAATACCACTTGCTTAACTTATAACCTACCTACCTATTACCTAAGTTACATATCTACTATCTTTTACCTAACCTACATTTAATAAATAAATCATTTAACATACCTAATTAATTAATCAATTAATACAAAAACATTATGACATATCCACAAAATAAAATACCTCTTGCTTAACATACCTACCTACTTACTACCTACTATCTATTACCTAGCCTATCTAATAAATTAATTACTTACCCTACATTTTATAAATTAATTGTTCAACATAGCTAATTATTTTATCAATTAATACAAAAACATTATGACATATCCACAAAATAAAACACCTCTTGTTTAGCTTACCTACCTACCTATTACCTACTAGTACCTATCATATTTATTACATACTACTTAGGCTACATACCTCCTATCTACTACCTAGCCTACCTTATAAATTAATTATTTACCCTACATTTCATAAATTAATTGTTTATCATAGCTAATTATTTTATCAATTAATACAAAAACATTATGACATATCCACAAATTAAAATACCTCTTGTTTAGCTTACCTACCTACTTACTACCTACTAATTATACCTATCCTACTTATTACATACTACCAACCTTAATTAATTAATTGATTAACTACCTAACCTAATTAATTAGTTAATTAATATGAAAACATGATCACATATTCACAAAATAAATCAACAAACCTACCTACTACCTACCTAGCTAACCTAGCCTAACTCGGTCTAACCTTCATAACCTAACCTATTAACTACACCTAACAAACTAGCCTACTATTACCTTTAATAACTTAGGCCAATTAATTTAGTATGCAAGATAAACTAGGCTATGAATGTACATAGGCCTACTTAATTTAATGTAACCTATTAAGTTTAACTAGTTTAGTTTACCAACTAGGTTATAATAGCCTTTTCTAGCAAAAATTATTAACTAGTAGATATTATCTCATGGGAGACCCATGGATAATTGCAAAGAAGACCCATGGATGGGTACATTGAAAAAGAAATAGTCCAATTGAAATAGCAAAGTTTGCCATATGTGGTGGTCTTATGTTTTTTTGTTCATGTGGTAGAATATATTATTATAGTTGAAAACCTTTCATTTATAATTACAAAAACAATTATGTTATCATCCATTGATGAATGCAATCAAAATTGGATGACATTGTTCACTTTTCATTTACATTTTCAACGAAAACTATATTAGTCATAAATTGTAATCACATCTACAACTAGATTTTGATTCAACCCTTCATATAGTTGCATATGTGACTACAATAAGTTGCAACTACATCGACATGTAGGACTAATAAACTACTAGTTCTAAAATCAATTTGTTTGGACATTAGTCACATAGTAGTCACAAAAATTTGGTCAAAACAAACAATTTTCTTCTAGTGTATTATAATCTATAGAAAATAAACATGATTCAAGCTATTATTGACATAACTCACATAATGGGGATGGCATTCACACAAGGCAAAACAACCAACTATGCAAACACAACTAATCATCCTAAAAGGACCTTGAATGACTCATTCAATTTCAATGAATTTGAATAAAACATGATCAAACAATTTTCAACATAGGTTTACCATCCAATACTACAACCATTTTCAATTTAGATTTATAATTCAAGTTCTTTTACTTGTTTGACATGAAGATTGTATGACCATTTTCAATTTAGGTTTATAGTTGTTCAAATTGCATGACAATTCTTCACAAAAAGGTTGTGAGCATTTTCAATTTACATTCACAATTCAAATTGCAAGCATTGAATGAAATTTCAAAATAATTCAATTCTGAAACACTAAACAATTCATATATGTTCAAAGATTTCGTTGATGATTTCCAAGGTATATTTAAAATTGATTGCAAAGTGTTTCACTTGAAGTCTCTTGGCTAGGGATTATGTTATTGTGACCATTGAATTATAGAATTGCATTTGATCTATATATGTTCTTCTTAATATTTTTACATTTGGCACCTTTTTCCCCCTCTTGCAATTTGACAAGCCTATGTTGTTTTTCCAAAGCTTATTCCTCAAGATTGTGCAACATGTGCTCTATGTCTATCTTATTTCTTACAAGTAGCAAATTGTGGATGAGACAACATGTTATCATGTCAGGCACAATGGTCATGTGTAAATCCATTTTCCCCATGTAAGTTATTTGAAGGTTTATTTGAGTATTCCAAAAGCATTCTCCACAATGGACTTTCCTCTTTTATGCTTACAATTGTAGAGGTTTTCAAGGATGGACTAATCACCTTCTCTATGTGGAATCATTCTCCATGACAAAAAAAGATAACCCTTGTCCCCCAATAGGTAAAAGGGGATGCCATTAATTGACCTTGCTCATGCTGGATTGAAAAGCTCTATATATTATGCATTACCATACAATGTGGATTTCCACAAAACTTTAACATCATTAACACTCCCTAGCATTCGCACAACCAAGTGAATATTAAATTGCTTCCTATTGTCAACCATTGCTTGAGCAATTATGGAGCACCCCCTTGTTTTATGGTAGAAATAATCAACTACAAAAGCACTTGTAGGTTTAACAATTTTGAAATGGCATCCATCAATGGCACCCTGCATGCTAGGCAATCCACAACATGCCTTCAAGATGGCCATCACATTTTGCATCCGTTCACCAATTGGCCAAGAAATCATTTTCTTGAATACTTTATTCACAACGCAAATGACCTCACGTATTACAAGGGCCATAATGGATCAACCCACAACAAACAACTCATTGCACGTCAAAAGATTTGTCCCCTTTTGCCATCTTATATAATGCACATGTTATGCATATTTTTACATGGATTGCACATCTACATTCGGTGTCATCTTTATGAATTAAAGGTCAACATTAGTGTGCAATATCAAACATTGAGGTGTACTTTGACATGTGAAAATTATGTTTCCACCTTACATCATCAAATTCAGTGACTACAAAGATTGAGAACCATGTGGTTGAACAGGGTTTAACCCAATGCCCTAATTCCATGCCCAAGAATGAAAAATTGGACACCATTTGATGTGCATGCAAATAAATTGAAATGTATTGAAGTTGAAGATATGATCTATCTACATATTCTATGTCATCTCCTAGAAGGAGGGTGGAAGGGAACTCACTGGTGACATCGCAAAAATCCTTGAACATGTGTATTAGGAAGACCAAAAAACCTACAACAAGAATTGCGTTTGTTTCCAAATTAAGCATAATCCTTGCCATTGATGACTACTTACAACAAATAATCAGATCAAAGTGCATACAACATACAAATGAAAGAAGATTCTTAAAAAGAGCACCATGGGAAAAACAACTCATGAAGGGAGAAATGACACTAAGATTAGAAGCAATTAACACTATGATTTTGATAAACAAAAGGATGAATATGTGAAAGATGTTAATGTGAAAATAAGCTATCACATGACTTGGTGTGGATAGATAAAAGGTAAAATGCCTAAAGCAAAGAATTGTGCTACAAGAGCAAAAAGAAAAAACCAAAGTGCATACAACATACAAATGAAAGAAGACTCTTAAAAAGAGCATGATGGGATATGTTAATGTAAAAATATGTTATCACATGACTTAATGCAGATAAATAGAAGGTAAAATGCTTAAGGTTTGGATTATAATAATGTAATGTTTCTTTTTTCTAGTACTAGGTTCCAAGCACTTGGTGATAACCATTATTTATTTATTCCACCTATATCCAAGTGTGGCCATACCATAATATCCTTAGTGTTTAGGTCATCTTGCCTTTTCTGCATGGGAAAATCCTGGATGAATTTTAATAGCACAATTGCCATTTGTTTTATGACTTTGGCTTGGTCATCACCAAACATGAAAATGATCCAATAAAATTCTACAAATTTGTATTGGTGAACATGGGTTATCAATCCATTTTTCTTTTAAATATGGAAGAATTGCTTGAAACAAATTACATCTTAAACAATGTTTGTTGGTTGTGGCAATAATTTTTTATAAAAATTATGAAACCCCTCTTATAAGATGTCATTGAATTTTGATTATTTATGATTGTTCACACGTAACCTAACTAAAATTGATAACATACAAATTGACTTTGCAATTCTAAACTATAACTTTGATAAGAAATGAATAGTTGTGGGTGAAAGCAAGAAAAAAGGAACCCAGCAATGTGTGGACAATCCTTAAAAAATGTTTTTTGAAAATTTGAAAAATCACCATGGGAACATTATATATCAAAAAATATACATTGAAATAAGTTCTTATACTTTCAAAGTTGCAACTACAAAATTTTCATGAAAATTCATCATGTTTCAAGAGTCCTTTTATATGTTTAAAGCATTCAAGAAAAGCATGTGAACGGGTGGTTTTTTTGTATCAAAAGTCCTCTTCCCTTATCAAATGTTCACCAAATCATTTCAATTTTTTTGTGAACTTCAATATACTGTGCAAGAAGGGATCCATGTGTTCAAAACATTCAAAAAATAAAAATCCATATATATTTTTAGATTTTATAACTCGAATGTCCTTTTAGAAGTTATTATAGTTTTGAATTTGTAATCATGGTCCAAAATAAAGTTATAGATTTGACTATAATGTAAGGTTTGATGCAAAAAAAAATTGAGATTTATCATGTTATATGTCATATTTGGCCTCAACTTTGATATTTAGTTTTAAAAATTGTGTGAAAAATGAAATATAAACTAATAAAAAATTGACATGTGGAAAATGCAATCCTTGGATAGAACTTTAACCTTGGTGTGACTAGTTCTTTTTTCCATGTTTTTACCCTTGTGGATCAAGTTATATGTTTTAAAATATATAATGCAAAAAATTGAAATAATAAAGGGAAGAATTGGTGTTCAAAATTTGGCATGTAATTAATGGTTCAACTTAATAAAATGTTATAAAAGAAAAAAAATTAAAACAAACCAATGATAAATTTTGAATGTTTTTATATTTGCGTTAGAAAGTGGTTTAATTAGGTCAACGTTTGTTTATGGAAAAACAAATGAAAATGCAATTGATTTTACTTTACCCCTTATTACTTAGGAATGGAAATAACATTTATTTGACCATGTTGTTCATGATCACTTTGTATAAAAGACGTGATGGTTTCATTTTATTTATACATTAAATAATTCACAAGACTTTGCAACTAAATGATGGTAAGTTCCAAACAATGATTGTATATACCATACATAGTCCAGTGCAAATATTTTATAATGACAAAACCCCACAATTAAAAGGAAAACCTTGGATGGGTTTCTATTGGTAACATTTGACAATCAATTCATCCCAAATTTAGATGTAATCTCATTACACAAGAAACAAATCTATCTATCATGGACAAATGAAGGATTGGAAGGTGCCAATACATAGGAAAACCAAATAGTTCATTAATTCACATTAAAGATAATGATGATTAAAGGCATGTTCGATGTTAACCCCAATTGCAAACTAATTGGATGGATATTAATCCCAATTATTGTTGAAAATGAATATTACAATCAAGTGCACCAATTGTGGCATTTCTTGTGTCCAACAATTCTCATCGAAGTCATAAATGAAGAAGTGAAAATGGGTGACAAAAAAAAGACGAATAAATAAGTTCCACAATGCTTGAGTCCATGCATCTAATGTTTTAAATATTCAATAATGAAAAGGGAACATCCATGTTAAGAAGAAAACCACAAAAATTGCAACCATTTGAAGAACAATTACTATATTGAACATATAGACATTAAGGGGCACATGTTATGTGACTTTATTTTAATCTTTAACATTGTGTGAAATGCTAGGTGACATGGGGATGGATCCATTATAGTGAACTATCCATAGACCTAATCAATGAGTACTTGTTGCTATGGACAAATTAATATTTTTGTTGATAGTGATTTAAATGATGTAAGAGAAAATTATATGTGACAATGGAAATTGACAACATTAGTTAATTAGAAAATTTCTATGTTCCCACTTGAACTTTACTTTTATTCTTTGATAATTTGCTAATATTATATTTGTAATCAAGTCAATAGAAGCTTGGTCAATAATAGTTAGCATTGTTCCAATGTATATGTTTCACTTTTGACTAATGTAAATTTGACAAATATATGATACCACAAAACAAAATCAACCTTCACCTCCACAATGACAAACCAAGTCTTTAGCCAATACATCACATCTTCAATGTTCAATTGATGTTAAATTATAATTAACATGAAGTGTAATTATTCTTGATGTGTTTAATATAGGACCAAGGAAATTTGAAAACTTGAAATAATTTCTATTACAGTGAAAAGTTCAAAAAAAAATTCTTGAAATAAAAATATTTATTCAACTATGTAAATTAAAAACATTGCTATAAACGAATCTTCAAGTGCATCCCTTATTTTTACCATATAATATATATAAAAATGAAATCTATAAGAATAATTCTCTTATTTTGATTGAATTCAACACAAACTTATTTCTATGAATGTTTTTTTTTGTTAAGACATTACTATTCATAATCAAATATGTAAATTCATTTTCTTTTGCCATTGATTTAAAAAATGCATGCTTGATGTTGATTTATCTCAAAAATTCATTAAAATTTTTTAAAAAATAGAATTTGTCCAAAGTTTGGGATAAACTACAATTAAATTTAAATGTAACTTAAATTTTTAACTGAAATAGGTAAGCATGTTCTATGCAAGAATGTTGTCACATGATACTTTGTCATGGCATCTATATTAATAATGCAATGTCATTTGAAATGACTAAATATAATTTTTTTTGCGATAATCCATTTGAGGCCAATGATCCAATGTGTTAACATATTTCAATTCCACTTTGAAGTCTTCAAATTGTTTTAGATTTATCTTTAACCTTACACATGTAGACTTGCAAATCTCACATGCCAATAAGTTCACAATGTTAAACATGTGAAAGATTTCACTCACAAAATTATCATATCTTTCATATTCAAAAGAATGTTACTTTATATGACATCAAGGTCATGTGTAGTGAGACATGTGTTGTTGCACAAAAAGATGAAATATTATTCGTACCATAATCATAAAATCCATTCCACCAAAACCTTTTTAACCTAACACAATATTTTGTGGTTTCATGTCCCAAGTTTAGTCATGTACTCATTTATTTATGCATAATTAAATGATTAGAGTAGTACCTATTAAACCTTTATTAGCTTGAAGACATGTTCTATTAGCTGGTGTTTGACAAGTATCAATTTTCATATATAGATATCACACAACAATAAAAATACAAATCAAATGACATTGTAAAATAATTATCACTTGAAATAATTTAAGTGTTCATTTAATCCAATGTAATAACTTTTAATATCAAAATTGGACATGTTGCATAATTTGATTGATGGCATATGAAAGTGAATTACATACTTAATGTGTGATGATCAATGTTCTAAACAAATATTGTTCCATTTAGAATGTGTTTATGTTAGATTTGGCCCAAGTCAAAATTAAGAGTCCTCTTTTAAACAAATGTATATTTTATGATTAATTGCACTAATTGGTAGAAATGTGGGAGGCATTTGCAAAATATTTATGACAAAAGTAAAATCATGGAGTTTGCATAATATGTGATTTTAACATCTCATGATTTTCTTAAAACATAATTGTTAGTTGTTAAATCTTGTATATAACCAAAGCAAGGAATTATTTTAAATCAATTAAGAATAATTATTCACAAATCACACAAATTTTCAAATTTTCTTTCATTACATATCAAAATTTTGAAAATTTTCTCGATTCCATAAAAAAGCAAATAATTTTTTTTTTAACATTCTTTTGCTTCAATTAAACATGATTTGAAAGATTGAAAATAAGTTAAATTGTGAATCAAAATTGAATTTCAAGAATGTTTTCTTCATTAATGATTGATAAAAAAATTTATGGGCACTTTAAAATCACATGGAAATGGCATGACATGTGACCTATATCATCATGCCTATGATTAAGCTAGGCTACTTGCCAGCAAGATGCTTTGATAAAATAGTATAATCTTTGGAATAACTAGTTGTGGATATTTTATTATAATTTCAATCTAGAACACCATATTCTTATGTGAATATAGCTGTAAATGCCATGGTCAATTTCACAATTTCTATTTGACTACAAACCCATGTAGTCACCAGTGTTACATCTAACTATACAGTATAACCATGGATGTAGATCCATGTTTTTGGCGTAGTGATTGCATTTTAGCGATTTGCATCCTAATATTGTGGTTGGGCTTTTTTGTTTTTTTTCCTTTCAGGGTGAATTTTTTGCATCTTGGCAATGAAAAGAAACAGCCAATGTGACTCATACAACATCTTTGTTTTGGAAGACAAATGACCCAAATTTGTAACATTCTAAGAAATGTTTTTTTTAAATCATCAGATTTAGACATTTAAGGTTCTTGCACGTGGCCAAAACATAGCAAGATTCCTAAACTTTTCTATTGTAGTCAAATTTGCTCTAAGTCCTCTTGTGAATGATCACCAGACCACCTACCTCATAAAATTGTCAACAAAAACATTGATTGTTGCAGCGTGCACTGGATATGTTTTTCTTTTTTCATAATTGTTTATAGGAAACATGCACATATTTTAACCAACAAATCAGTTTAACATTAATTCGAACCTGAGCAATGTTGAGAACCAACAATTTGAAAAGCATGGAGTTTGTTGATGAGTTGTTGGTAGATATTTAGTTTTTTCAATTCCACATTTTAAAAATTTACTATTGAAAAGTGAGGTCAAATGTTTTGTCATGAGATTATGTCAAAAATTCTCAATTCTGGCCCATTGTTCATTTTGGATCCTCATGTCACATTAGCCTTATTATTAAGTTTGCAAGGATTTTGAACTGGTCTAATGCTTAGGCAAAGATCATAAATGCATCTAAATCATTCATGGATTAAATGGATGTTCATATACACAACTTGTTGCCAAGTGATTATCAAAAATTAAATTTTCAGTTGGGTTAAATTATAATCAAACCATATTACTATATAATGAATCATCCAACTTTTGTCATCCATTTAGAAAAAGAAATTATACAATAATGCTACTTCATTTTACTTTTGGTCTTTAGATGCATGCACTTATATGGAACATGCCCATCCATCATACGCAGACATAGTACTCTAGATGTTACTCACACATTGGGTCAAGTTCGAGCCAAAATTCTATGCTCAAATCCCATACCAATGTGTAATCACTGTCCCTCATGCACAGATCCACCAAAGGCAATAACAGGACGGGTTTTTCCAAATTGTGAAAGACATGCTCAAGTCCCTACAAACATTCAATATGGTGGCAACCTGCATAGAGAAACTCTTGGAGTATTGTAGAAGGAATATAATATGAACATTACATGAAGAGTGTATGGTTCAATTTGCACACAAAATTATGCCAAAGTTTCTAGAATTAGTCTGATTTGAATTTTAAAGCATGTAAATTCAAATACTTGGTGCAGGGTTTTTTTTCCTCCAGTTTTTTGATGTCGAGTGAATAGTTATCATCCATTACACAAGAGGTAATGGGTCACAGAGGTAATGGGTTACAAGAATTGAGTCCATGTATGAAAATATGCTATTTGCAATTTTTTGAAGTTGTTGGTAATAGAAAGGTCAAAACAGGAAATGCATAGAACCTGTAGATAAGCCAAGAACTATATCTGCAACAAGATTTGTGACTATCGATGATAGGCCTACAAATGGATAATGTGTAATGGATGCACACTTCATCTGCTATGGACATATGCAGGAAGAGATTAAGCTACAAAACAATGTGATCTTTGAACTCTTAATCTAATGTAGCCAACTTAGGAGAATCAATGTTTTTAGGCAGCTGTAAATTGGCCAATTTGTTTTTCCAAAATTCAATAACATTCTTACCCAACAATTTCACACTGTGTCAGTGAATCATTTACAAACTCCTCCAACCTCTTAAGGTGGATGCTCTGTATTAAGCATAAGGCAAACATAATTTCTGTTAGTAAAATTGCATCATGATACACACTACAGTTCCACTTCACTTTGCCACTCAAATCTACTAAGTGTCTTGATAGTGGTAAGCCAAGTTTTTCAATAGGACAATCCAAGAAGAGTGAAGATCGAAAGTGCAAACTCTTAGAAATTTGAAATCTTATGAGGAATGCACATGTAATTGTCATGAAAAACCAAACTTTTTGGGCACAATATTGACAGTCACACTACAAGCAGGATAGAAAGGGGCTCGTGCAACAGAACTGGGTTCCAAGTTGCCATCAGAAGCTGGAGGAATTCAGTCCTTGGACTCAAGAGTGCTAGCAATATCAATGACAAAGTGGTATTTCACATCTGATTTGCTGAGTCTTTCCATGGCAGTGTTGATGTAAGACATGGGGATCTTCTCAATCATACGTGTGATATTGTGCTTCCCACAAAAATCCAGCATCTCCTGTGTCTCCTTGATTCCTCCTATTCCACTTCCTCCCACATCACATCGTGCTGCATTTCAACGATCCAATTCTTTTCTCTTACAAGGCATTACATTTCTCTGGGCACAAACTCATTTGGCATTGTGGAGTTCAAAGCATCCTTGTCCAGTGAACTTATGAGGAGTAAGGCTTTGACAAAACAATGCTAGATTATGGTTCAGACGATTTGGCTTACCATTAATGAGGGAGAGTGCATTGATTGACAAAGGCTTATCTGGAAGTCCCACCACCACAAGTCTGCCATCTATTTTCAAAGTACTGAAGTATGGGTCCAAAGGGTGAGCAGCTGCCACACTGTCAATTATGTAATCAATAGTGCTTGCTGCAGCCTGCCCCAAATGCCCACATTCCAAATGCATAGATCATCAGACTGTTCCATGAGCAGCAAATTAAAACTTCTAAATCCAAATATGCCCATCTTACCCTGCAGTAATTTGCAAGTACAGTTCATCCATGTACACAAAACCTGCACCTTCCATGAGGGATCTAGAAATGGGAGAAAAACAGGACACCTGATGGGTTTCTCCATCAGGGCCTGGCTACAGATGATCTGAACTCATCTTAAATATTAAGAAGATATTGAGTGTTTTCTGGCATGATGAAGTAGACACTCTCTAACAAAGTTTCTAAAGATCATAAACTCCAATTTTCAGATCATGGACAATGTTTGGAAACCCCCTGGTGATAGGAATTTGAACATCTGAGCTACATACCCCATGACCCATCATGGTTGAGTTTGTTAATATGACTGAGATTAAGCATCTGCTGGCCAGTTTTCAACAAACAACCCATTCCAAAATGGTAAATACTTCATAACAAATCTTCAAGACAGTGCTGGTATTTTCACAAAACACACAAAACATAACTTTACTCTGGCCTCCTTGATTCATACCTTCATTTGCTCTGGATCTTTGCTGACAATGAAGTTGTCAGCTCCCAGAACCTCCTGAGCTTCCTTCTCTTTGCTTGGGGATCTGCTGAAGACAGTCACCTTCATACCAAAGGCCTTGCCAAACTTGACTGCCATGTGGCCTACCCCTCCCAAACCCACCACACCAAAGTGCTTGCCTGGCACATCCATTTGGTAGTGCTTCATGGGACTGTAAACTGTTATGCCTGCACACAGTAATGGTACTGCTGCATCCAGTGGCAAGTTTGTAGGCATCTTCAACACAAATCTGACCCCACCCCAATGTCCATGCTTGAGCATTGTAAAGATAATTGTGACTTGGAAGCAAATCCTCAGATCTTCAGGTAAAGAAGAATGCTACAGTATTTTGTGCCAAGAAAGACATTTACAATCTAATGCTGCCTTATCTACCATGAATTTTTCTAAAGCTTGAAACAAGGGTAACTTGGTAACCTGACTTTCCACTAAGACTCAAACCCCATAGGAATATGCACATGTGGGAGAAAAGATTGTCGAAGCACAGCACCAGAGTACTCACTCTTGTCTGCAAACCATTGTTGTGGAGTAGCCACCTTGGGTAACAGTCCCATTATAGTCCTTATCAGCTTAGGTCCAGACCAGTCCCTTGATGCAATACTGTTCCATATAGCATGTGCATGGATCGCAGGTTTGGCAGGAATTCACCATACATCCCACTCCAACAATTTCCCCAACCTGGAAGGCTTTCACCTCTGATCCAACTTCTGTCACCTCGCCCACTATCTCATGCCTTCACAAAAACATATTTCCATCCCCCAACATCTGTCAGACCTTCAACAGAGAAGAATGGTGCACTGCCTCACATCAACCATGCTTACAGCAATACGGCTAACAAGAATTAAACCAAAATGTAATCCCATAACCTTGCAGACTGAATGTCTCTTCATGCTTGGGGTTAGAAGCAGTGTTGTGATCTGTGGCTGTTTTTATTTTTTTCAAATGCTAAAAACATTTGCTGAGCTGTTGTAACACTGCAAACCTGGATTCAGCAGCAAAAGAGTTTTTGCCCTGCTTTGGACAAGTCCTTAAAACATTGAAGAGATGAATATCAAGGGCATTCAAGTTCAACAGGAAATTTACATAGCCAGCAACCATGGGATATAGTACTGATCCCCAATCATTGCGGATCTGGTGCAAGTCACTGTGACAAACCCCACAGAATAAGATCTTGAACTTCACATTCGCTGGACCTGTTGCTCTGCAACTCATAAAACCCAAGAATCAAACTCAAAACCCCAACAAATTGACCTAAATTTCAACTTGGCATAATTCTGCCCTTCCTGGCTACAAATTTAAAATTTCAGAACTATATATTTGGATACACGCTGGTATCGGTCACCATCGTGATTAATATGTTGTCTTTCACAATCCTCTCGAAGTACTAGACTTCCTTTTTGGGGGTTCTTATCTTGCCAGACTCCAAAAGCCAATAGGTCTCAACTCTCAACACTAAAGAAAACTGGTTCAAACCCCTCATCAACCTGTCGACCTTCTGGGATTACTACAGTGTATTTGGAGGTTAGGCTAAGTAGTCTACTTCAGAGACCAGAGAATTACATGTAACCCATCCCTGTCATCTTAGCTTATTTCTGTGCAGGAGATGGATCTCCTGACAGGAAGTTTTGTTACTAAGGTTCAAGCCCTCATTCCCATCAGTGCCTCACACATACATAGCATGCAAGGATCGGCAGCTATTATAGCTAACAGGTCTCATAATTTGGTTTTGAGTTGCAGAATTCACAATTTACTACATGCAAGGAACCCAGAAACCATGGAGCCAGTTTAACTACAGCCTGATTGAGAAACTCTTGAACAAAATTTCAAAGCTTCTAAAGACTTGACATCAAAATCCCACAAAAAGTACTGGATGGAAAAAGCAGTTGATTAGCACACCTACGCGAGAATGTGAAGGGGGACAAGTGTGCATGTTGAATTATCCCTTGCAGCCCATGCACGTACTTCTACTCCTGGTGCCATTTAATATTTCTTCCTTGCAGACAATTACTTCCTGTGCTGCAAGCCAACACCAATATATATAGAAACAACCATAATCAGAGACTTCAGCCACAACTCAATCTTAGCTTCTAGCTCTTGTTTGCCAAAGCAAGCAAAAGAAAACAAGGAAGCTAGAATGCTTCTTGAAGTTGTAATTGTTGCAACAAGATGGCTACCTCATTTTCCCACTAGCTCTTTTGTCTTATTGGTTTAACAGTCAAAAAGTCACATAGATAGATAAAACTACCATAAACACAAGACTTATGTCCTAAGAAAATTTATCTCAAGACAACCAAATGACCACATGCACGATTGGATGCATTTCATACCTAAACATCACTTCTATATCAACAACCGTAGCATCTATCCCAAACAGCAGACTGCCTTCCTTTTGAAGACACCTAATGAACCTTTTACACTCTTCTAGTCTCAATCTAGTGAGATCACCACTTTTTGTAACTTTAGCAAAAGTGACTAGATACAATGAATAAGTTCAAGCCATGTCACCTCATTCACATGTGGATCACCCTCAAACTCTAGTGTCATGGGCATTGTTTCATTCACAAAGTTTTTTTGTCAGGAACACCACATCTCACATCTCACATCACATGGTTGGACACAAGAAACATAGTCACAAACATGAAGAATTTACCACACAAAACACTCTGACGATGATTATAACTCGGTGATGACATTGGCTAACACTTAAGGGACATTCTTAATAAAATAATCAATAATACCCTAATTCAAGGCTGGTAACAAGCTTTTATATCTTAATGTTTCAGATATGTAAATAAGCATCAAGGGCTTACAAGGTCAGTCAGCTCTCACAAGGTGGCATCACACCAAGTATATATTTGCATTTCATCCTTGGGTTCTTTGCCCTATATGGCAAAATCTTCCACACTATGGTGACCTCCAATCTATCACACACATAGCATAGGTCAAAATCCCTATAATCTACAACATCTATAATACATGGTCATGTTCAACAACCCTTTCTATGTTCTGCAACTAAGGTATTTGATAAATTTCCAATAATAGGAGGCAGAAGACAAACAATAGCCACGTGGGGAAGATTATGCCAGAATGGATAGATATTTTGTAAATGAAAGAGGCAACAGAACAATAAGGCAAACCTTGGTAAAAACTTGGAGTAGAATTAAGCAAGTCTGCAATTCAACAAGAGAAAAAAAAACTTCACGCAATCAAGACAACTAGTTGGTCCCTTCTCAGACCTGGAGTGGAGGTAGGCCTAACGCCCCATTGTATGAAGGGTATTCATATTTTTCCCCTTTTAATTGTTGGGCCATTTTTTTTTTTTTTTACCAAGTAAATTGGATGGGCAATGCATGGTCATAGCCAAGAAGGAACAAAACAAATTTTTTTTTCAATTTTAAAAAAATTTGATGCTCAATAAATATAATGAACAATGCCAAGTGGGTGAAGGACATCTCAATTCATAATTTTATAAAAAATCAAAATTCTATAAGGTGTGTAATGATTCTAAAAGTAATTTTTGTTTTAATATTGTGATTGGTTTTGGAAATTGAAATACCAAAATCCAATTAATATTCATTGGAATTTGGATTGCCTATTATTGATTTTATTAATTAGATGTGGGTACATTTCATATGAATTCTTAAAAAATCTAAACTTTGAAATAATCCTGAACAAATAAAAGTTCAAATGAATTTTTTAAATATCTGTATAAATGAAGGAAGGTTGTTTGTTTCTTTTGTTCCAATGGTTCATGAAACCAAGGTTATAATGACACAAAGAAAGCTATTAAATTTGCCATTTAGCCAGTCAATTGGGAATTTTGTAAGAAATGATATCTTAAACTTTTTAAAATTATAACTCAACCTAGGATTTGAACTTAGAAAAATACGCCCAATTTGTGCATTGAACACAAAGTAGGTTCAAGTAGGCTACCTGTAACAACATTACAAACAAATTTCCCAAGTTTTTGTGTCTGTGTAGCCTTGTGAGATTGGATGAAACATTTAGGGTTTGGTGGTCATAGGTTGGTATTACATTATAAGGATTGTTTTGGTGTTTGATGGTTTTTTTAATTATCATTTTGAGCCGCGCCAAAACATGAGAAATTCCTTGTTTGTTTTTGGATTTTAGTTTTTTCAATGTCCAAAAGAACTGGTCAAACATTGGGCATGGAAAGTCACACCTTTGTATTGGGGAAATCCCAAATAGTAGGCATTAAATCTTGGCAAGCATTAAACATGAATAGCCATGTCTCATTCATTTCTGAATTTTTTTTTTTAAATTACCTTTCACATTGAAAGACTGACAACAATTTCAAATGAATTTGTTGTAGTGCTCTTGTAAGCCTTTGGACGGGTTGCTTGTAAAGCAAACAAGTTCAAGAATGTTGAAATTTCATCCTTTGTCAAAGACTTGTTGCTCCTCTTCATCACTCCACCGTGAGAGAAATCACAAATAAATCCCACCACCTACTGTACTTATGGTAGCAAGAAAAAAACAAACCAAAACCTTCCATTTGTAATTATGATAACAAAAAAAAAAATGAGCCCACCCTGACCACCTATTGTACTTATGACAACACAAAAAAATGAATAGCTATTGAATTCCTTTTATTGTCAATGCAATTAATGATTGTCACAATAATTTAAGGGTTGTGAAAAGAAAGTAACAAGAATTTATTTTTTATTGTGAAGGTGCTTGTGGCCACAAGGCTGTGAAAGGAAGGCAACAAGAAAATAAATTTATTGTGAAAGTGCTTGTGATCAAAATGTAGATAAATCCCACCACCTACTGTACTTATGGCAGCAAGATAAAAAAACCCCAACCTTCCATTATTGTAATTATGATAGCAAGAAAAAACGAGCCCACCCCGACCACCTACTGTACGTATACTTATGACAACACACAAAAAACGAATAATTATTGAATTCCTTTTATTGTCAATGTAATTAATGATTGTCACAATAATTCAAGGGTTGTGAAAGGAAGGTAGCAAGACAAAAAAAAATTATTATGAAGGTGGTTGTGATCAAAACGCAAATAAATCCCACCACCTACTATACTTATGGCAGCAAGAAAAAAACAAACCCACACCTTCCATTATTGTAAGTATGATAGCAAGAAAAAAACGAACCCACCCCAACCACCTACTTTACTTATGCAAATAAATCCCATCACATAGTGTACTTATGGCAGCAAGAAAAAAACAAACCCAAACCCAAACCTTCCATTATTATAGTTATGGGAGCAAGAAAAAAACGAGCCCACCTCGACCACCCACTATATTTACCAAAAAAAAAGAAAAAGAATAGCTATTGAATTCTTTTTATTGTCAATTTAATTAATGATTGTCACAATAATTCAAGGGCTGTGAAAGGAAGGTAGCAAGAAAAATAATTTATTGTGAAAATGCTTGTGGCCACAGGCCTGTGAAAGGAAGGCAACAAGAAAAATAATTTATTCTGAACGTGCTTGTGATCATGTGGCGTGCTAAAATTTCAGATTGCGTTTTGAGCTCTCAGGCTTACCTCCACTAAAAATCCATCACTTTCAATATTACTTTCTTTCTTGCTATAAGTGATGGTTCCTTGAAAATAAAATTTTACAAAGGAATGGACTAAAAATAAATTACAAAAAAACAAATATTTTCACAACACTCTCATGGTGGATTTGAACCTTTTGAGCTGGAATTTCAAATTTTCAAGAAAAAAGAAAAACTTCAGTCGTAACTATTGCAAGAGAACAATCTCTGAATGTGCAACAATGACCTAATCAAAGCTTTTGTGTGTCTCGGATACTCAATACTTCAACCCTAGTAGATGGCTATAAACCTAATCTTATTTTGTGGCTAGATCAATTTTGATTATCGATCACAACACCTTCAAATAAAAACAAAAAGACCATGCTAGGTACTAATAGTGTGTGTGGGGGTAGTAATGCATGTGTATTATAACCTTTTCTTGGTCCAGAATAGTGGCCAAACAAAGAGGTCCTATAGGTCCTTTTGGAGCAGCCACAGACACTCTAGCAGGCTTGAACTATATTTCTGCTCCTACCACTATGTCTATTGTTACCATGTGTGTAAACAGTAATAAGCTGACAAAATTTTTAACTTTTCAAACCAAGAAAAAAACACAGCGACTAAACTTGAAACCCCACAACAATGCGCATGTGCACCCACACAAATAAACAAACACCAAACAAAAAGGAAAAAGGTAGGAAAGTGAAGAACACAACTTTGTTTCAACAAGTTTTTGATGAAAAATGGTTCTGACATAGTGAATGAGGTGACATACACAGAGTCTTCAGATGTGTCAATACAAATCCTTAAAAAAAAAGAAAAAAACTAAAGGAATAGGAAGAGCAAACCTAGCTAAACTATTAATGTAAAAAGACCGGGGGTGCAAGGAATTGAACCTTGCACCCCGGATTTATGGTCCCAATTCAATGCCAATGGGGTAGTGATCATAATCGAAGCAACAAGGTTGTTTGGAGTCTTAAGAACCAAAGTAATGAAATCGTTGCCCGTCTTCTCCAATATCCTAAAATTTTTAACAGTTGATTAGGGGGAAAATTTAATTTTGAAATAAAAATTTCCACTAAGTTCACATGGTAATTTTGCAGTTTTTGGAAAATTTTCATTTCCCTATTACCATGGTACCTTGGGAGCTTGAAATTTCAAAAATGTTGAAATTTTTGGAAATTATTTTTATCAAAGAAAATATTTCTTATAAAGGAAAATATTGAATGTTCCAAAATATTTTATTTGTTGAAATGAAAATTTCCTAATTAATTAATTAATCAAAAAACATTAAATATGTTGTTCAAGTACTAATTACAACCTATATATGAAGGAGGGAAAATTCCACATGGCAAAATGTGGCTAACAATGCCTTTTTCACCAAATTATGACATAACTATGCATATTCAACCTAGAAAGAAAGCTACAAAAAACCAAAAAAAACAACCACCCATTACTACAAATCAACCTAGAAAGCTACAAGTGTCTAATTACAATTGATCGTTGCAAGCACAAGAGAATCAAAGACATGATGAATATGAGCTTCATAGTTGGTGGATTAACCTACATGTTAAGGTTTAAAACAAAAACAAGAAGAGAAGCAACTACTATTGCTATTACACAACATATATGTGAGTAATTTCTTTCAAGTTTATTTCTTTCTTGCTCAATAACCAATATGGTGGTGTTGTAATTCTACCACTAAAAACCAGTTAGAACACACCATAGCTCATAAGACTTTGGATGGAGCCCAAGCTCAAGAATCCCCATATGGCTATTTTTGTTGATTGTAAGTCTTGCCACAATGCCAAAATAAGCTCCCAAATCCTTGGTGAATCCCAAGAAGTTCAACTCGGCTTGGTTATAACCCAATATCTGCTTCTTTTTCAGTATCAAACACACACAATTGCACCTCACCATTTCATTGCTCAATAAAATGTATCCAAAGCCTTATGGCAGAGTAACCCAAAAAAAATTTAGATTATTGAAAAAAATGGACAATTGATTTTTAAACACCATTAAACCACAATGCACATTAAGCACATACCTTATTCTTTGAACTTGTTCATCATCAAAATCTTCATGTCCATCTCGCATTAGATCTTTAATTTCATTTTGACTCAATGTCAATGCCCCTCATGTTTCCCTTTCATTTTCATCCTCTAAGGCATCATCACTAACATCTTCTTCTTCTTATGCACATTCAAGCCGTTCATTGGTTGGTGGGGATTTGGTGGCTCGATCACTAGCAAGAAGGCCAACCAGTTCACTACCATCAATCCATGGCTTGGGAGCTTTCAAAAGCTTGCCAAAGATTATATGGCATTTTGGATTATCTTGCAAAACAAAACTTCTTTTGGGGTTAAGTCTATATTTTGCAAGAAAGGCTTGTTCAACATCATTCAAAAATACGAAGGGTTGGTCACTCATGTGGCCATCCCCAAAAATTTTGGAAATGTTGATTGAGCAGAGCAAACAATCTTCCAATTGAACGGTTTTGCAAAACCATTGCACCTTTAATAGTAAGGTCTTAAAGCTTCTAAAACCCACCTCCAAAGTCTCCTCAATTATTCCAACATAATCAACCTCTGAGCCATCAATCTCTTCTTTAAACCGACAAGCAATGCAAGAATCACATGTGGTTCGCCGTTCATCAACATGATGCACTTGAAAATGTCGCCCATATGACCACATTGCAATGTAGCTATGTGCAACAAAGCTACATCCAACTACAATGTCACAAGGCCACATAAGAATGTAAAAATATATAAAACTTAGGTATTAATATAATCAAAATCTCATACTTTGAGTTAAAATTAAGACAACCCATAAATGGCAGCTTTTTCAAAAAAGAATTCAACAACAATTGCTCCCTTTGCATTGTTCAATGTTACCCTTATTGTTGTCGCCCTTGCTAACATTATTACTACTACAATTGTTCCCCCTACCATTGTTGCTACCCCTACCACTGCCCCTGTCCTACAATTGGATCAAATGAAATAGAGACCACTAGGTCATATCCTTGATTTTATTTTTGGTCTAACATGTCTTACATATCAATAACTATGTTAATATAGTACCTACAATGTCATATTCTTTTTCAGACACAAATCCCCCACTTTCCTTTCTTGTAACAACTTCTTGATGAATCCATGCAACACGATCTTTTAGCTTTTTCAGGACATTGTCCCCAGCATGATTTTCTAACCATGTTCCACAATTCAACAACACGTAGGTATAATTGATTTTGCCTTTCATACTTTTCAATCCATTTTGTCATTAACACAAATTGTTGAATAACATAGTTGTTGACTTGTTTGTAGGTTATGTCTTCATAACCATCTTCAAATAGTCGCCTTCTCCCCTTGCCAACAACTGCCTTCACTGGTTAAAACCAAACATACACATCAACAATAGATTTAACAAAATGTTTCAAAACTAGAATGAAAGTTCTATTATAACCACTCACATGTAGAACACAAAATAGTTTTAATGATTCTTGAATGTGAATTCTAGCTAGTTATAATTCTAGCTGGTGTGTGTATGAGCTTCATAGTATTCTTGAATTTGATTTTAACCTTCAGTTTTTGGCTAGGTCCATACACTTTTAATTCTTGAAAGTGAATTTTAGGTGGTAGTTGCTACATGGTTTCCCTGTGTGATTTAAACCTAAAATTTGATTCTAACTAGCTAGCTTGTAGCCTGCCCTTTTTGTAACTAACAAAATACAGCGTACAACAATGGGTTGGTTCATAGGTTTCTTTAAATGAAATTGGCAAAATCCATAATGGTAAAACATCCTTATTGTAGTTTATGGTTTTTGAAAACTATGGTACCTAGTGCCAAAACAAATGTTTATACAAAATCCAAATAATGGTTAGCAAAACAATGAAATCAAGCTAGTATGTTGAAAAGAAGGATCTAGGATACAAAACACAACATTCTACAGTCATTTAAAACATCAAAAATGATGCAACAAATCTAAGTAAAAATAGGAAGAAAACATAATAAATCTAATGTCAAAAAGCAAATAGTCCAAACCTATTTTCCATTCATCTTCTTCCTCTTTCCACACTTGAGGTGCATACTTGTCCATGTCGCTAATAATGTCACAACAAACTCGCATAGCCTCATGCACAAGATAGCCTTCACCCATACTCCCCTCTAATCAAGAGTTTTGTCTCACAAACCCCTTCAAGGTCTTTAGATATCGTTCTATGGGGAACATCCAACAATATGAAACAAGGCCTCCTATGGCCACCTCCTCAACTAAATGAGAGATGAGATGGATTTGGCTATCAAAAAAAGATGTTGGAAGTTGCATTTGCAAAAGACTCATCACTACGGCAAACTTTGTCCTCATGAGATCCAAATCCCTAACGTCCACATTCTTGGAGCAAACCCAACGAAAAAGTTTAGCCAATCTAAACACAATTTGACGAACCCCTTCTATTACAAATCCACGTATGGCAATGGGAAGCATAAAACAAATTAAATTATTGTAATCATGTGATTTGAAGCTTGAGAATTTGTCCTTTCGACTTAAGCTATTCTTTAAAGCTGCTCCAAACCTAGCAGGTGTTCTTAAGGACTACATTGAATGGAAAAATACAATTTGATCTATCTTAGGCATGACATAGGGAGCAACTCCATGTTCTATTGATCGCCACAACATATGTTTGGTGTTTGATACCTCCAAGTTATCCCTTCCGGAATCTGTATTTTTTGCTCCTTGTAGATGGAGGAAAAGATAATGGCACACATTCTTCATTATGTGCATCAGATCAAACAAATGTTTAATGCGTAACTCTTTACAATATTCAAGGTGTGAGTTCAAGGCTGATAACCTGTTCATTCCCTTGGAGTATGCAAATTGTTAGCGATCATGACCCACAAATTCATCCAATCATATGTTGTGCATTTTTGACAAGGTGGCATTTTTTCCACTGTGTTGTCAAAATACATCTTCAAGGAGGTTTGGAATGGATGGTTAAATGGCAACTCTCACCTATAATGACTATAGATCATCTTTCCCAATGTTGTTAACCATTGGGCATCGAGTTGCTCCATGCACCATGGGCAAGCATGATGCCCTTTGGTTTCCAAACCTAAAGAAACCATCAACCTTAATTAATTTAAAACATTCAAATATTGTAACAATCTACTCTAATAAAATTTTGCTTACATTTTATAGTAATGGGTTGGTAATGGGTTAGTACAGTGTATCCTTAACAAGATACAACATTTTATTTTATTTTCTTGACCAATAATAATAGCTAAATAAATCTTGCAACACGGCAAAAGTAATGACAGTAAAATTCTCCTTTGAAAAATTCAACTTTAAGACAATTGCAAACAATTCAAATTAAAGCACCAGCAATAACAGTAGCTAGTGTTCACGAACTATTGAAAGTGGAATTGCAAATGCAATATTGCAAGTGTGAATGCTCATGCTTCAATTCATGATTCTCCACTTCATGTCTTTTAGGTTTTCAAGATCATGAGCTAATGATTCATATTTGTGGTCTATGTATTCAGCTAGAAGATCGAAAGCGAGCCAACCGTTGTGAGGTGGATGCAAACAAAACTATTGTTGGGACCACACTATTAGGGTGCACTAATGGTAAACTTGATACATATAATAAAATACAGCTTTGTTGATGTACAATACAGTAAAATTTAGTTTTGATTAAGGTGGATTTGCATGTAAACATTTCACCTTGTTGATTGCTTAGTGAGTAGAAGACATTAGTTAATGCTGGTGACCACCAAGGCATTGATGTGATACTTTTTGTTAAATAAGGTGAGAAAAGTTCGAAAATAAAGTGTAATATTTTTATGTTAAATAATGTGGAAAACTTGAGGGAAAATAGTGGGATACTTGTTGTTAACAAAGAAAAAAAATGGGTTACTTTTTGTTAAATAACATGAGAAACATTTGAGAAAAGTGAGATACCTTTTGTTAATAACTTTGAAAATTTGAGAGAAAAAAGTGTGATGTTTTTTGTTAAATAATGTGGAAAACTTGAGGGGAAATACTAGGATACTCTCTTTGTTAATAATGAAAAAAATGTGGAGATACTTTCAATTAAATAACATGAAAAACTTGAGGGAAAATGTGGGAGTTTTTTTGTTGATAACTCAGAGAACTTGAGGGAAAAATTACAACACTTTTTGTTAATAATGTGGAAAACTTGAGGGAAAAAAGTGGGATATGTCGAGCCAAGAATGGTTTAGCCTACTTGTCATTTGCATGGAGAAGTTGAGAAAAAAGTTGAGAAAATGAGTGGAATAAGTTGGGTTTAACATCTATGTCATAATTGTGAAAAAAGTGACGGTAAAAGGGGGATAATATGAGCATAGTGTGATTTAACCTCCATGTCAGAAATGTGGAAATTTCATAAAAACATGTGGGATGGTGTTGAGGCAAAAATGTGGATATGAGTCAATATTTCCACGCAGTTTATCACGCTTCTATAACCCACACTTTTGCCACACCTCTAACCCATAATTTCCCATGTCGTGCTACAGATTTGTCACCTACAGTCCATGATATGAATCATCAAAAGTGTGGCAACAGTGAGGAAAATCTATGGGAAAAATGTGGAAAACTACTCCAAATGTTGTAGTGAGCTGACATGTGTCATCGACACAGTGTAGATGAGCTGCATACTCCAAAACCTGTTTTGGGTGTCACTCATTTGCTGCACAAAGACATGAGCAAGCTCCTACCATATTGAACATGAGCAATAGGTCAATACCCAGAAGTGCAAGTGGACCCATACCACAACTGTCTGGGTATGTGGGGAAAAAAACCAGCCTTTGATCAATCTCTTAAGTTGAAAATTTCTAGAACACAGATCAGATGCATCAAGACTGCACACTAGTCGTGATTGTGAAAGAGCTGAAAATTTTGATTCAAGCAGCAACCAAAAAAACCAGGTCACTCCTGAAACCAGGCCCACTCTTTCCACAGCAATATGATCAACAACATTCCCATCTCAGTCAATGAATCAATCAAGCCTTCGCTAGTTCTATCAAGTGCTAGCTCTAGTTCAGTCAACAGTATCTGCAGTACACTATGCAGTTATACAATCTGCAACTGTGCAATATGCAAGATGAGAATTTGAAGTGTGCATCCACCTCCTTGTGCAGCTCAAGCTCGTAAGTTAAAACTCGCGCTGGAAACGTAGAGACCTTGGCCGTTGTTTTCAACACTAGGAGGAGCGGGAGGAGCGGGATTTATAAAATGGGGAGCGGCCGTGAGGGAGTTTGGTTTTTTGGTCCAGTGTTTGGGTTGGTTGGCGGGAGGGAGTTTTGTTTTTTCGTCCCGTATTTCGGTTGTTCGCGGGCGGGCGCGTATTGACTGAGATCCCATCGTCCGTACCGCTGTGGGCCGGTTATTTGTTTTTTTGATATTCGTCTGATATTGAGTTTTCAAGTTTAAATAACCTAGCTGATGACCTGTTTACCATCCAGGCAGTTACCAATTTTAAAACACTAATGAATGTTCATTAAATAAGACAGGAGTATTAATAATCACATAAGACGGTTCTCAGCCAATTATTTGATAACCTGTCTTTATGCATAACTGATGACTAATACCCCCCAAAAATTCATAACCTACCCCAAAAAAATAATAATAACTTGTGCGGTCCCCTAAAAAAAACCCCCCTTCCAAGCGATTATAAGAAATAAATAAACAATAATTTGATATCGATAGCCTGTGTGGTCCCCAGAAAATAAAAAAATAGCCTACAAAGTGGTTATAAAAAAGAAATAACCGGCCCAAATTGGGTTGTTGGGTTGGACCCCGTTTGGTACCTATATTGATACCCACGCGCCATTCACACCCTCCCCCCCTCGCCACCCAAGGTGTACAAACCTACCTAGCGCCCTAGGCTGACTTCTGTCGGTACGCTTGCCCGACGCCGGGTCTGCAAACATAGCAACCAGGCTCAACGTTGATACTTGGGCTTTATGACTTCGGCTGGTACCCGGACTTGATGACGTCATCTGGTACCCGAAGACAAGAATCCAACACAGCATGGATGATATACATTCATTTTTTTGGGCCCATTTCCATATACAATTTATTTTTCCTTCCTCATATGTAAGTATTGTGTTCCATCCATGCACCAAGATGCCCTTTCCAACATGGAATCGGACCTGATTGGTTGAACAAATTGATCATGAAGGCTTCACAAAGGGTCTAATCTTCTTTTCTAATGCAATCACTTTCATGGCTGACATATGGAAAGTATGTGAGCTGTTGGCTAGGGTGAACCAGCAGCACCCACACTAGTACCTTCACCTTTTCTTGTAGTGAGGCCTCTAAGGACATGTTTCAATTAGGGGGCTCTTATGACAGAATCTGTCATTGCAGTCCCTTTCCATTACATTTTTTCATCTAACTGGGCTCATCTCACAGCTCCACATGGACCAAATGCAAGAATTGTTAGACTCCTGAGTCAAACTCTGAATTAGCATAAGATGACATTTGTCATTTTCTATGCCCAACTAAAAGGTAGCTTGAAAATAGCTATAGGCCTACTGTCAATGTATTCGTATTCGTTTGTTATAATGGGCAACTGTTATAACAAAGTCTCCCATCAATGGCTTTTCATTAGGCTCCTGTGATCAGAGCATCTTGTGATCAGAGCATCTTGTGTGTAGCTGTGATCATACCAGCCCAATGGAAGAGAGCGACCCTTAATGAGAGAGAGACCCAAAAAAATGTCAGAAGCAAGTTTTCTTCAACATTGGGGTTTTTACTATGGTACAAGTGCAGGTGCTGGTTTACCCAAGGCCATCAGGAAGACCTTATGAGTCTGGGGGTAACTTATGAGGTTAAGAGAACTATTAACTATTACATTATATACTATGGAAGGGCCTGGTAGGGGCTGTTCCACCTTGGGACATGACAAGCTGAGTAAGGCAATTTGCCATTCTGTTACATGGCAAGGGGTTCTACCAGGGCCTGTTCCAGAAACATAACTCGTGTAACAGAGAACTAGTGTCAAGAATTTTCATTGTGGATGTGGATAGATGGAAGGGGGAAATCCTAAATGCATGATGGGTGACTACCAAAAAGTGCCAAATTGGGGACGGTTGCTCATCATGAAAGGTGATGGACATTGAAAGTATAGTTTTCGTTGTTCTTTTTATGCATTTGGTTGTTTTTGTTTGTTTGCAAGTTATGTGTGTTTAATGTTTGTAATTCAAGAGCGGCATTACTAAATTGGTTCTTGTGATGCAGTGGTTTCATAGTTGCATTGCTGTGAATGCGGATCACAAAGCTTGGCAATGGTTGAATCTGGAGATTCTGTGGTGCAAGAAGATGGCGGCCATGCATGCTATAAGGGTGATGTCTTTGTGAGACGGATGATGGGGGTGGTCAGACGCAAAATAGCTAAGTCTTTCTTCAAGGATAGAATTGTGGAAGAATTGTTCAATGTGGTTAGTCTTGTTTTGTGAACAGTTGGAGAAAAATGCCCAATATGAATCTTCAATCTTTTGTCCTATAGCAAGCAATTCCATTGCACTATGAGCTTCAGGAAGGGGATAGAAGATTTGATGTTAGATTTCAGGGACCAGTTCAAGGGATATGATGACAGAGTTTAGAGATTGCATGAGCAGTAGTTGTGGCATGTTCAATGTGTTGTGGGGCTTCAAGGATCCTGAGGAAAATTGTCCAACAATTTGAGTTTGGAAGAGAGTATGTACACTAATGTAGAAGCTCCAAGGAAAATGGGATTCTGAGGACACTCATAAGTTTGATGGGGGAGATGTTGCAATGTTCAGTGTCCTTTTTTTCTTTGTCCAACTTCCAATGGGAAAGATCTAATGAGAATGGGACAATTGTCAGGGATTTTTTTAAGAAATGAGCTGCTACAATTGTGACCTGTTTGCTCTTGAGAGGAAGTCATGAGCGATCTGATCCCTTGAGGTCCATAGTTTTTGTGCTACAATTTTAGAAGTTGTAGGAAGCTAGGATTAGGAATTTGATGTGTTACTAAGGTTGCATTGCTCATTGGAAAATTCAGTAATCATACTATTGAAGTGCTAGATACTGTGAGGGTGTTTCTTAACTAAATCACCCCTCTCCTTTTTATGCAAGGCTAGTGTTCCCCACTGTTGATTCACATCACAAGTGAAACTGGCAGCACCAGAAGTGGAACCAGCAGATACTGTTGTATTCCGTCAGGGGAGGCGTTTTCAAATACAAATTTGAAAAGTTATTTACATTATGACCTGTGCTCGATACAAAATACAATAAGTTTTAAAGTGTAGATTACAACTCAATCCCCAATGCAGTTCCATGATTTTAGGGTTGATTAGGGAAGGCTCTTGCACTGCTATGGGCATAGACCTTTGTGAATAGCATCTAGGTTTGAATATTGCTTGGGGTTCACATGGGGGTCAACACCAACTAAATGAGAAAAGAAATGGGCATTGCTGGAGATGATTTAGTGATGCTATTTTTCAGTCACTTAAATGTAGGATAAGGACTTAGAATAAGGTTGTTCTCAGAAGGGAAGCCTTGGGTGAACCACCACCGACACTGGTACCATGATAAAAACCCTAATGGGAAGTAATGTGGCATGAAGGCCCACAACAAGCTTCGCTATATCACTTTAGATAATTGCAATCCATTAAGTATTTACAAATATCTGGCCTCTAGTCTACAATCAAGGTTAGAAAGTTTAAATGCCCTACCAAATGAAGTTCTGGACTCAGTTTTTCTTCTTCCAGATTTTACGCTCTGCTTTGCATATCCTTTAGGGTTGTGAAGACAGGCTCCTTCAAGAGTGCCTTCCTCTTGCAAGATACTTTATTATTTCTTACAGATTTTTCTGCTTTCCTTTGCACATCCATGACTGTAGAATTACCTGCAGGTGAGAATGCAGATGATTCTGCAAATCAAAGCACGGTCAGCATTTTAAAAAAACTGTTAAAAAAAGGATGCCATCAAAAGATCCCTAGCTTTTCCATTCTGCCCAGATTGAACTACCAGTGTAGAAAATTTCTCAGGCGAAGTGCCATAGAAATTTTCCTGTCAGACAGCACTTCACTGGCAGAATGACCATGCCCAGGATGTTCCATGGGACATGAACATGCTATTTCTTAGACATGTCTATTATAAACTACCAAAATCCATGCAATATAATGTGGCCAACAAAGTTCCACTGTTTTGAGAAACCCCGAATAAACTTTTGAGCCTTGTTGGCTTCACATGTACAGGAATAAGCTTTTCCTCAGCATGATGTTTTTCCCATAATTCCAGATGGCCAAATCTTCCAATGTGGACAACCACTAGAGATGAGGTCTGATCACTATCAGCAGATCTTTTAGATAACAAAGGAAAAGCAAAAGGATGTTCGGTGTGATTTGGAAAGGTACTAACACGGGCAATTTTGCATTTGGCCATGGTTCTGTATTTTGTCTTGGTCTTCAAAGCAAAGGGAATGACACCTTTGTACGACTCACATGGTATGTATAGAATAAATGATGAAATATTTATAAATGCACTCACCCTAAGAACAAGATAATCGTTCATCATTTACTACATTTGCACTTACTTGGATTGATAATTTTGCAAAGCTTGTATACCATTACGTGGTTCAGAAACTTTTGAAGCCTACATACATATCTTTACACAACATAGGTGTACATTTTTACATTTTATATTCACCCTTACACAGCTAAAGTATTGAAATCAATATACCCACCCAACACTGGTTCATTCTCTTTGTGTCTTGAAACAAAGCCAGTTTCCTCACAAGTGTAAGTTTACGATACTCAATGAGTAGGTATGGTTCACTTGGTAAGAACTGCACACCACTAGTCTAAAGAGGGTTATGTTGTTCGAGGGTATGGCCATGCAGGCAGGAAACCAAGTTCTCAAGACAAAAAATAGGCTAGTTGTTCTAATTTTGTTCATAATCTATGGGGACCAAGGTCTTTGTGAAATCATTCTTTTTGTTCCAGTAAACAGATTTTGAATTTCTTTTGAGACTTCCATGTTGTCAATTTGCTTGTTTAAGCAATACATCAGGTTACCATTTTTATTATTATTTTATTTTATAGTATCCACCTATTAAGCATAAGGGTTGATTTTGAAATACTCAACCTGATATTCAACTTGAGAATCACCTAATATAATGTCTAAGGTAGGCAAAACTTATTCCAAACAAGGAAGGAAAAATCATTCTTTGTGCACTTCTCATGATTGTCAACTCACAAAGGTTAAATGCAAGTAAAAAGAGAGTTGCAAGTGGAGTTGAAATTGGAGAAGTGCAACCAAATGAATGTGATAATTCAAAGGCGTCTTAAATGTTTGTTTGTTTCTATGTTTGTTGATGATGTTTTATAAAGAATAATTAAAACTCAATGAAACCCTTGCACATTTTTCTAATAGAAGGTGGAAGCATTAAAAAATTCATGTTTATGTGTATTATACAAAATATGTTATTACATTACAATTTAAAAAATTACAAATGTTAATACATTAAAAGTTAAAATCATGAATTCAATATATTAAAAAAATCAAATTTCAACGTTGATGGAATCATAATACATTTTGCACTTGCAGTCATATTAAATAAGAACTTCAACAATCTAAAATCACTTACTAATGAAAAATGTGAAACTGAATAAAAACTTATGAATAACTTCATCTATTAATAAATAAAATATTTTTAATAAAATATAGAATGTTAACCTTTATTTGTCACAAATTATCAATTATAAAACAAGTTCATAATCAATTTATGCATGGTTTTCATGTAAGTAGAAGATCACTTGCATTAGTGTATCCCATTGCAACAACTTTTGAAGTTAATCAATCACATATGTTGATTGATCACTACCTTTACCAAAATTTGATGCAATTAAGATGCATGTAGGATGCTCACAATCTATTGACTTTTGATCATTTAACATTTGATTCAATTGAAGTAACAAAATATGATTTTGACATACACAACATTATCTAAAATCATTGTAGAGATCATTCATTTATATTTACTTTCTTCACTTTCACATAAAAAATTTCAAGCAGATTTTATTGTACAAGAAAAAATGTTTTGTTTCAAAACAAATGCACAATACAAACTATCAATTGTTTCTCTTCAAACTTGTTATTCATTCAAAATTTACAATCATACAATCTTTGAATATTTGTCATTTGAAATTACACTCTCAAAATGTTTTGACATATTGAATTTTTTTCACATCCCAAAATGCATGTTGTTTAAATGAAACAAGAATGGAAAATATTAATGTAAATAAACAAATCCACAATATATTATCAAACAAATTCGATGTTTTATTTTGTTATCATTGACATGGAATATTGATGTTTATGAGAAAATCATATTATTATTAATCATCACAAATCATGGTGTTGAATTTATTTGTGCAACATTTAGTAAAAATATCACTAAAAGAAATTTGAAAAATAACACCTCAAATTGCAACTGGATTTTAATTGTAACAAACATTTATGATCACAAAATGCTCTAATTGCCTAAAACAAGTGCCATCAAACAACTAGTTGCAAAAGACACCATGTAGCATGGAAGTCACAAACTTTTGCAAGTATGATCCATTCTCTCATTGACTACCATGGATGAACATGGGTATGACATTCACCCTGTGTCACTTATGTGGAATTTAACTTTGTGACTACATTTGTAATCACCTTATGGTTAATTGCAAGTCCTAGCCTACCTTACCCTCTTATGCCTACCTACATAACTTAGCCTTCTAGTCTAGGTACCTACTTACCTAGATAGAATAATAGAGAGGTACACAAAAAGTGCATACCCTAGTCTACTAGGCCTACCTACCTAACTTAGCCTACCCAACCTAACCTAACCTAATTACTAGGGTGCAAGTATAAGGATTTAAACCTTTCACTTTCATGAGGATAAATCAAGTCTTTGATCATTGCACCACACCATTGTATGGTGATAAACTCTATCAACTTTTTTATTTCACATCTTGTTACACACATTAAAATTACATAGGGAGCTAAGAAGGTAGGTAATATGTATGTAGCTCGTAAATAGCTAAGTACATGGCTTACCTACCTACCAACCTACTTAACTACCTACTTGAATAAATGGTTTATGTATCTATACCTACCTACCTATCTAGGTAGAAAATAAGTGGGTAAGTAATAGGTGTTTACCCTACTTTATTTTATCTGACTAGGCTTACCTAACCTTAGCCTTTTAGTTTAACTTATTTTCATAGCCTATTTAGTGTATTAGGCTTACCTAGCCTACCTACCAGCTAATTAACAATTGTACATTTTGAATTACAATAACAAATATGCCACATGCCATTTAGTCATCTATGTATAGTTGCAAATATAATTGCAAATGCAAGTTGGTTGTCGATCATTCATGAATCCCACCAAAAATAGATGACATGTGTTCACTTTTCATTTTTTTTCATCTAAACTTGTGGTAGTTACAAATTGTAGTTGCATGTAGATGCTTTTTCATCTACTTATATAATTTACAAAGTTGAACTTGTTCGCAAAGGATATGGGATAAATTTACAACATTATTTCACATCATCCTTTGTCCCATACAAAAATACTCAACTTTGACCATTTAATTATTTTTTTCATACTTTGTCCAAATGAAAATAAATAAATTCCATTCATAAAGATTTTTCCAAGATCTACACATCTATAAAAAAATTAAAACCACAATATCAAATAATTTGATTGAAAATGCATTTGAATATTCATTATTTCATACATTAGAACAACAACGATATTTTGAAATATTTTTTTTTCAATTTTTTTCATAAAATGACTTGTAAATAAACATATTATTTAAAATCAACATGGTTTTTTTGGTGTATATATAATATTTCCCCACCTTTTAAATACATTTATTTAAAAAAATTTAAAAATAATTTAAAAATAATATTTTATCTATGAAACATATTATATTTTTTTCTATTTTTCAAATTTTATAAAAAAAATATTAAAATTACTGAACTATCATAATTTTTAATTTATACACATATAATTTTTAATTTCATACTTTTATCAAATTCTATTATGAGTAGTAAATTTGTATCTTGTTTTTAAATTTTGTTCATTAAATGTGATTTAGTTTAAATTATTTTTAAATTCCAAGTTGTATGACCAAATACTTTGATAAATTAATAAAGATCAAATTTTATATTCTTTGCTACCCATCACATGGAAACATAAAAAATAATTTCATTTTGGGGCATGTGGATTTCTTTTGAAATTCTTTGGATATCATTAATAAGAATATATTTCATTATTAATCAAAATTTTCAAAGAAGATATTCATTTAAATAAACCTTTGAGCAAGAGTCCAATTTGAATTTTTAAATTGTATTCTAGGAATCAATTTTTTATTTAATTTTATGGTTTCAAAAACTTGACAATTTGTTTTCCATTTTTTGGGAATTTTTTCAAAAATGAAAAAAAATTCCCCCAAATTTGTTTTTAGGCATTACCCAAAAATTCACGTTAAATAATTAGTGGCTTTAAAGAAAAAGTTCTAGACATTATATGGTATTTATTTGTGCATTAATTATGTGTTTGATCATCTACAAGCTTATAATATGCTTACAAGGTACTATGTCTACCTTCTAATTCTTTTCCCTTTTAATTCACAAGTTTTTAATATTTCAAATTGTATATTACTAAATAATTATTTGGCGTTCATGAAGAAAATTTTTAGTCATGTAGATCTATCCATGAAGATTGTTAGTCTTGTAATTATATCCATGGTTACAAGAATAAGATTAAGCACAAAAAGATGACATATATGATTATATGACTAAAAAATTATCAATAGTCATATTTGCTCTAGTCATAAATCTGAAATTTTAACTTAGTGCTTGCAACTATGGTGACATAGAAAACTATTATAAACATAGTCACAAATTGAGTTGATTTCAACAATAATTGCACACTAGTCACAAACATATGGTTGAAATGGACAAGGTTTTTTCCATGTATGCACAAAACATTACAAATCACAACAATCTATCCATCTAAAACGTCAATAGATTTTTTTAGTTCCATCCTTCAAATAATCTTAACTAAAATGCCTCAAGATTTTCCAACCACAACAATTGGAGATTCTAGTGTAAACATGTTAATCAAAACATTTAAACCAACAATACAACAAACCTTGATGGAAAAATATCACTTGAAATTCAGATTGTCCAAATTTACTATTATCTATGACACAAACAAATTGCATATGGGCAAATGCACCAACACAATAGTCTCATTTTGGATCAACGTGCAAGCCTATTGGATACATCATAAATCTATATATTTTGCATTCAAATTACCAAATTTTATACTTTAATTTCTCGTGCCATTTAATTAAATAGCTTAAATTTAAACAACTTTTTTTTTTCTATTTGCCTACTACTTTTTGGCCTTTTACAAATTTGACAATCATCATTAATCAAAAACATGTGTATACATGCAAGGCCCACATGTTCCCACCGCCTTGTTTATTTGTGACCACATTGTAGCCCCCCACTTTGCTTTTTGTACCACCATAAAGCATTTGGTGAAGTGTTGTGTAGGTTTGTGGTTTCACAATTTTCAGACCAAAAAAGAAAAAAAAATTGAATTTAAATTGATTTTTGTCTTAGGAATTTATTTATTTTTAAATAAAAACTTATTGGGTTCTATAAGAACTCTCAATTTAAGTCCACTTTGATTGAAATAATATTGGGATGGGTGACATTATAGAAGGTTTAATATACGTATTGGGGCCAACTTGTAATGTTTAAGGATTTAAGAACCTATTGGGATGAAACAGGAAACGTTACAAGTTGATTTTTGATTTTCATCCAAGGAAATTCCAGGCCCATAAGGGTCTGGTTGAGTCTCAACTCTCCACATTATAAGTACCTGGAAGGGGTCTCTGTCTACTTCTTAACTAATTTGAGACCCGGCGGTTTGCCCTTCCTTTATCATGCATGCATACATCATCCAAACTGGATGTTGAATATGATTTTTCATCCATTGATAAGAAGGTTACACAACTTTTCATCCATTGACAACATTCTTCTGGTGTCACCCTCAAACCTCCAAATGGTAGGCTATGGCTCATAACTGGCTTGAGATCATCAATTGCCAGAAATACCATCAATTGCCAGAAATACCTTCAATGCTATTTCTGGTTGGTTCCATTTTTGGTAATTACCAACAGCCTCTCATTAATTACCTAGTCCATAAGAAATTGACATAATTTGAGTCTGCGACCCTAGAGGCACCTTAAGGTACCTTATAGATTTGTACGGTGCCTCGCTAACTACAAGGAAGGTACCAATGTTGCACAACATTGTTCCACAACAACTTCTTGTGGAACAATTAGTGCTGATGTTGAGACTCTGAATGAATTTATTTCTAACAAATAATGCCATGTATTTTAATGTAAATTTAATGTTTATATTAAAATAGGGTATATAATATTCCAGGACTATTGTTGAATATAAAAAATCAGCATGTTCAAAAATGTTGTATATTATAATATTATGTAATTATAGGGTGTAAAAAAACCCCCCGCCAAAAAAAAAACTCCTCCTCAGAAACTACCCTTTTACCGCAGGCTTCACAAAAATGACAAGGGAGTGAGCTCCCCAAGGATTTGCAAATGGTGAGCACTAGTACCTCATCACAAATTTGCCCCAGCCATTTCCACACATACACAATTTTACAAGGAAGAATGCTCAGGAATTGTATGGCAATCCATGCGAGCCTAAAATTGACAATGGACCAAATCACAACTAAAACCTCGCACTCATAAGATGAATACTCGAACTCAAGCTTGTTAAAGATCATTGATGCATAATCAACAACAGGTCACATCCTTCATCATATGCCTAAAACAAAACAACTCCCAATCCAACATACTCCAATTTATGTGCAATTGGAATGGTCAATCCCATGGGGAGGTCACACACATTTGGAGTCAACCCCTACATCTCTTGCCGTGTTTCAAATCTTCACCTTGTTCAAACTTCAAAGCCCCCAAGTCCAGTTTTAACCTCAACTTCTTATATCACAAAAAATGTCCAAACCTATGGTACAATGTTTCAAAACCATGACCTTGAGAGAGTAAGGGGAATAAAGAACAAGAATAAAGATTCGTACAAGCTGATGCATACTCCACTTGGCAACAAAAAAGTTCTCATTTCCAGCCCTTGATAAACTCAACCCCAGTCAACAGGCTATCCATGATGAAGCCTGGAGCACCTGTCCAATCAGGGATAGAACACTCTTAACAAAAGCAGAAGAGTGAACAATCCAATTAGACAATGTATACTGACCTTTTCTCACTTTCAGCTCTTCTCTCATATCATAACAGCGGGTAGAAGAAGGATGAATCTCCTTACATTCAAAGGGAGCCATCATAGCTATCCATGAATGAACATACTTCTCAAAAATCTGTCCCATACCAAGTTAACAAACTGATTCAACTTAGTACAGTAGAACTCCCTTATTTCTGAGGGCAAAGCTGGGATGGACATGAAAAAGACAAACCAAAATGGGTGAAGGCTGAAACTTGCAGGCTACAAAAGCAGAACTCTTGATGCACAACTATTCCACAGAACTAAGAACAGAAATACATTCAAACTCGCCAGTGATATCTAGCACCCAATGGTTTGAAAGACATGGGGCTGCCTGCAAACGCAGGCAAAGTTTGATGCGAGCTTTTTCATGCTATGTTCCCAGGTCAGTTCTAACTCTCATCTATCTCCTGAATTTCAAGGTGAAGGAGATCTTCACCTCATGACAAGAAGCCCACCCATGGAATGTGACACTATGTCCACTTTCTTGCCTCCTGATGCTTCAAATATGGTCTCCAGCTTTTTCCTCAACCTTTGCA
>Ga0116231_10000940_pt1 | contig 56561 bp, 50 predicted proteins | sample S1TSphgellanicum_2_FD_89695 | JGI IMG/M metagenome (GOLD analysis project Ga0116231, IMG submission 89695) | Host-associated microbial communities from peat moss isolated from Minnesota, USA - S1T2_Fd - Sphagnum magellanicum MG | ecosystem: Host-associated > Plants > Peat moss > Unclassified...
CATAGTTCACTTAAATTTAAACTAGTTCAATTGAAATGATTCCTTGTTTTTCATGTCCATTCATGTGTACAAAATTGAATATAACATTCATTGCTACATTTTTAAAGTAATGTCATGTCATTGTTTGTTATGTGCAAGCTTTACTTTTCAAGCATTTTGCTCCTCCTACATTTGCACAATGATTTTTGCAACAATACATACTTGAAGGATGAAGAAAGGAAAGAAATGTGGAATATTTGTCAATGTAAATGCTTGTAATTTTCAGGATTTCATCTTCGTATAACATAGCTAATTTGAACATTTAAAAATGCCACATTTGGCAAAACATATATATTTTAATTTCTCCATCTTGTTGAGTATTTTTCTTGTGAAAAAGCTCCAGTGAAAATGAAAATGTAATCGTAATTGAAAATGAACATGAAATATATCTCAATGGCATAACCAAGGAAAAAGTTGTGAAAGGAAGTCTTCAAATAAAAAATAGTAGAAGAGAAAGATATGTAAAAATAAAATGGAGATAAAATTGAAAAAATTGCATGTTCAAAAAAAAATGTGGAGAGATCATAATAGAAATGTATTATGTTGGTCTTTTTATGATGTTAATGATGGGAAAGATGTTGAAGGCGAAAGTTTTCGAATCATGAAATGTATCCTTTATTCTCAAATTGAAACTAAAAGGATTTTTTCTTTAGTGGGTATATTCACAAAATTAAGGAGATGTTGTTTATAATCAAATAGTCTAGAGAAATTGAATTTTGTGAATAAAAATTGTCCAAATGATCCTAAAGTTAATCGTAAGCCACCCTTCAATTTGTTGAAATTTATTGAAATTTATTTAGATTTATAGAAAGAATTTTAAAAAATTGAAAGTTCATTTGAACAAGATGAAATTGTGGTTATATAAAATTTTGAAGGAAAAAAATCATTCTTTATTATTTTTATGTTTTTTGAGTTTTTTAAAATAAAATTTTCAATTTGAAAATAATTTGGACTTCTATTAACTATTATTTTAATTTTTAAAATCATTTTTTAATATTTCAAAAACAATAATTTCAAGTTTAAAAAATTGAACTTTTATTAGTTGGTATGTGAAAACCACCTTTGAAAACTAGTTGGTATGAAATGTGTAAGAACTAGCACTTTGAAAATCAGCTAAAATGTTTTTTTCAAAAAATTTGAAATCTTGCCCAAGTTTTTTCAAGATGAATTTTTTAAAAAAAGAACTAATGGAGTTCTTTAAATCTACTTTAAAACTCGAACCTTGCACTTCCCAAAAAAACCACCCAACATGGGTATTTTTTTCATTATCGCTTACTTTCATTCTACATCAATAGCCCTATCAATTGGCAACATCTCTTTTTACTTTTTCAACATTGAAAGTGTTGTCACTTTTGTGCTTCTTTTGTTTTTACAAGGCAACACAAGAATTGTTTGCTTCATCTACTTTTGTTATGGTTTTTTTTTTAATGTGTCGTTTACTCTATTGCTTATTTTTTCCAAGTGTTGTTTTCTTGTTTTGTGTGTTTCTAATGCCACAATGGATTTGTTTACATAAGATTTGTGCATCACTTATAAGATCAACTTGTTTTTCTTTTAACCTTCTAGTAATGTGTGTTTTTTCATTGTCATTTGTTTTTGTGTTATGTGTCAATAACCCTATCAATTGGGAAGATCAGGTTCGTCGTCATTTGTGTTGATAGTAAAATGTTTTTTTCTTGTACCATAATTTCTATGTGTGTGCATTTTGAAGTTATACATTTCTCAACACATTATTTATCTTGGTGTTTTCATTCTTCATGTTTCATTTTTTTGCACAATGTTTGTTACCAAGTGAATGGTAGATATTTAACAAGGGCAGGATGAAAACATTTGATTGGTTGGACAAGATTAAAACCATTGATCAATTTGATTTTCAAATTACTTTTAAAAGGAAAAGATTTAGAATGTAGTTTTGGATTTTGATGGATGTTGGGAATTATTATTTTTTACACAAAGACAATGTTAAAGAGTTGCTAGAGAGTAGAATAAAGACACAATAGGTAGGTAAGAGTTATGTTGGGCTATGAACCACAAATTTTCTTGTTTTTCATTTTTTATTCTCACATTTTATATTATAAATGTTTGAGATATTCAATTATGAGTATAAAGAGAACAATAAAATATTATTGAGGAAACATCGAACATACTTTGAAATTATTGTGTTTTCTAAAGGAAGAATTAAACTTTGATCACAAATTTTGTTTATTAAAGTATTTCAAAATTTGGAAAAAAATGGAATAATAATTGAAATGGGAAAATGTGTGAATATGATTTACAGATGAACCCAAAAAAATTAAAACAACAAATTGTATGTGTTGTAAGTATTATTGAAAGTAAATTTTGTATTTTTGATTAGTAGGTAAAGAACAAGTTTTAATAGTTTTTTGCATCTACCATTTGGCGACCATCTTGGGGACAATTTTTTTTATAAAATAAAAAACAAAAAAAATACTATGAAAATTTTGGATTTATTGTGATTGTTGCTTTCTATGGATGTCATAATCTAGAAGAGGAAATACTATTTTTGTAAATCTTGATTTTTAAGTTTTTTGGAAGTAGAAAATGAAAGTTTAAGTGATGAAGGCTATAAGGACTTAAATCAGAAATATACAAAAAGTCAAAGGAAATTGAATATTAATAAAACAATATAAATCAAATGGTGACTTGAAATTTATATAAATAAATGGATCAAGAAGTTAGTGTTAAAACATGAGTTTAGATTTTAAAGAAAATTGAAATGCAAAACAATAAGTGTATGAAACACCAAACAAGGGTATAGTTTTGGAACTAAGAAGTTTGTGAACAAAACAATGATTTATAGGACATCGAATGTCTTTAGTTGGAGTCGGAGCAAAAAAAGAAATGTGGATTAGGGGTTTGCATAAACACCATGGTTATAAAAGGTGATATTTAGTGAGAGGGATATGACCTAATGTTTACCCAAAAGAAGGGGTTACCCTTGTTTTTCGAGCTTATTTATTGTTCAAAAACATGAAAAAAAGAAAAACCCAAGGGATGAATTGCTAATGGTGGACATTACAATTTCTTCAAGTTTACAATCTATGAATAGTCAAAAGAGTGATTACAACAAGTACACAAATTTACCATTTGTGTACTAGTTAGCATCATTGAGCCAATAGAAAATTGGGACATGGTAAATAACTATGATCCCAACATTCTAGAGTGAACAAATGTGAATTATCCAAAAACATTTATGTATGATGATGCACATGTAAATATACTAGAGGAAGCATTACCATTTCAAGCAAACCACAAAAGCAAAAGAATTGAAGGAAAAAAAAGAATCCAAGATGTAAAAGTTATAATTATGTGGATTCAACTAGGTTGGTTCAAGTTTCTTCATAATCTTTGTTTTTTATAGAATTAGAAAACATGTGATTACATAATGTCCACATATTGATAATGAAGTGAGGGATGGATTTATTAAACATGTGGGGCAACAAATGTTGGATAAAAACTTTGTAAAACAACCACAACAAATAAAATATCTATAATATTTTGCAATTGGTGTACAATTAAGTTATAACTTTTTGCAAAAAATTGAAATTTATGCAAGATACGTGAAGTCATGTGACACATGGTTGTAGCTATTAACAAATCTTAAAACTTACATCTATGATTTTTATACATTTTGCTTATTGTCAAACAATATAAAAGATGAATAAAAAGATACTTGTTCTTTTTAATTAAAAACTTGTTAATATTTTGTGAAACAACTATGAAACACATTATGTATAACATCATTTTTCTTTTTTTCTTTTTATTACTATAAGCTTTAAACATTCAAAAAATTAGAAAAAAGAAGTTTTCATTTGATAACATGTTTTGTGAAAACATTTGATTTGTTGTTATTCATTTCTTTGTTTGGGAAAATTTTGTTAGTTTTTTGATGATTTAAACCATGGAAATATCAAAGTTTCAAGTTTTTTTATAGTAATAAATAATAATATTCAACTTTTACACCCATGTTATTTTGAACATTTGAAATATCATTCATTAATCTTATATATAAAGTTATTATGTTGTTAGGTTGATGTTGGTTCTTATGAATTATTGATATGAACTTTGATGGTGTAGGTCCTTGGAGGCATCCAAACTTAATAAAATTTTATGCTAAAATTATGAAAGTGAATGTAAGTTTACATTTATATGTCTAACATTGTATCATGCATATTATTCATTAATTGCATTATAGTTGTAGATTATATGCATGTTGTTGGTTAGATATTTATAGTCACATGGACAAACAATTGCATCTAGTTATATGTGACTTACAAATGAGTTGCACCATCTATATGATACCATATATGATTGGGGGTGTTAACATCATTCTATGTTTGGTAGTAATCAAAATTTACCCCAATTTATGAATAAAGCTAAAGTGGATATTTTAACATTGTATATAACCATAGATATTGAATAGGATATTGGATAGTAATAGTCTTGACATCTTTTAATAAATAATATTATAGATGTAAATAAATTACATATTATTGGAAAAGACCATGGATCACCAAAAATGTTCATGTATGAGTATTACATTTTTCAACATTGAATATTAATACATACAATTACATTATTGCAAACAAGATGTTATTTGTTATTTGTGCAATGGATTTATGTAAGGTGTTTCATAGAGCAAAATTATTATTGTCAATTCTAAAAGGCAAACAAAAACTCGATTTGTAAATGGATATTAATTAAAAGATAATTCTATTAAAAATTTGATTAGTTGCAATTTTTTTAAAGATTACATTAATTAAGCTCAAGTTCCAACATAGGACCATTGGAAAAATCTATTGATTACAAAACAATAGTTTTTAATAATGCATTGTTTGGAAGTTGAATATTGATGCCAATAGTGGAACATTACACATTGCATGTTAGTATCAACATACATTGGTATAAGTTGTAACATAATTGTTAATTAGTTGTTTAATTATTTTTATTTTCACATTGCCTTGAATTGTAAGTTAGTTGCAAAGGACATATATATTTCATTTATTCATCCATTTGTCAATGGACGAATGAAAAATATTTAGGTTTTTTGTTGAGAGCTAGTTGTAAAATAGTTGTAAGTAAATTCAAAAGATTTGAACATATTTCATCCATTAATAGATTATGAAATGCCATTGAAACATTTTAGTGTTTGTAAGAATTTGTTGGGGGAATTAATGTGGACAACTAGTTGCAATTGAGATACACCAAATTGCATGTTAGTTGTTGCATATATGGATCATATACATGTCTGTTACAACTTGTTTAATAGAACTCACAATTGTATAAATACCACGAGTTGTAAATGTTCATTGTAAGTCAAAATCTCAATTGCAAGCCCAATTGTGAAACCTTGATTTTCTCATAGTGAATATTCAAAGTTGAATTAAATAGGAAGGAATCAAATGAGTCAAAGTTGAAACAAATGGATTGCAAGAAAACATTGCCTATTAGACAAGTAATTATCAACAAAATAACAAAGATCAAACAAAAATATAATAAGGAAACAACAAAAATTCATTCAAATCCAAGCATGCCCCTAAATCTTTGACCATGCATTATAATTAGAGTGCATAAGAAAAAAAAAGAAGCAAAAGTTGAATGAAAAAGAATGGCCAAATTTCTATTGCTAACTTGCAAGTTGCTATAGTTATAAGCATAAAACAAATTTTAAAAATAGTTCACACAATGCTTGAACACAATCCAAACATAAATAATAATTTGTCATCATTAAGGCATGTCATAATTGGAATGATTTTGCTCCATATATCACAATATGAATGATCTTGTGTGATTACTAATAACATACACATAATATTGTGATGTTATTAAATTGTAATGAATAAAAGGAAGAAGAAACCAAGCCTATGACAATTCACTTTTCAACTTTTTTTCCTGATTGTCACATATGTTTATGGGAAATTGTTGAAATAAACAATGCTTGAGAGTACATCCCCATCTTAATTAGCAAATGTTCATAAAACCAATTCCATAATTTAGATTTGATAAATGTTAAAGTTGAAAAGGTCCATATATCTTTGATTCAACCCAACACTTGGGTTGTAGTTTTGGTAATCTTGTAGATAACCATAGTGTTCCTTAATCATTATCAAGTATTGATCAAAGATAATATCAACTTATAACCAATATTAAGGACACATTTCTTTCATTGCATCCATTGATTGTGTTGCAAGGAACTTGGCAAAATACATTATGAATTCCAACAAACCCCAACCACAAAGAAAGTAAAAAAAAGGTCAAAATGAATAGACTTTTAGAATTAAAGCAAACCAAATGCGAAACAAAAAAGTTAGGAAATTTAACTTGACTATAAAACTTTTAAATGCCCATTATGTCCAACAAACTTCTTTTCAAACTTAAACCACCTTTTTTATAGTAAGGTGTGAAGATATGGGCCAAAATGCGTGTGCAACACAATGAAAAAGTTAAATGCTTGTTTGTAAGATGATGGAAATATAATCAAAGGAAGATATTGATTATAGGTTACAATGCCATGTTCACAACTTTGCAAAATTATCTTTGAAGGCATTGTTATATTTTAAAATTGAATGGAAGGAATATAAATACATTTGACATATTACATAGTCATATTTTGAATTAATTCTCTTATGGGAAAAATTAATGATTGCATGATTTGTTTCAAGCAAAGTAACATGCATGAAAAAAATGATCAAGTTCACATCACACAAAAACTCAAAATTGGTTTGACCAATTGTTATGGCCATAGAATCCTCAACTACTTTCATCAAAAGAGTATTGTATTTGGTGAACACACATTTAACAAAAGGGTGAAAAGGGGGAGGTGTCATAACTTGAATTTAAAGAGCCATGTGTATATTTGTGATGTAGATAAAATATTAAAGCCCATATTTCATTTTAGAAACTTGTTTATACCATGACTCACAACAAGAATTAGGAACAAGAATTAGGAACAAGGTCTAAATCAAGAACTTAGTTATGTGAACCATATATTGGATACCTTTTAAGTTGGGGCTATTGTTAGTTTGGATTCAATGATTTATTTAAACCCGTTGGAAGACATTAACACCATCCACCTTGAAATATAAGAGTTTCTTTACAATGTCAATTTTTCAAACGATTCCATTAACTTTAAAAGAGTGTAGATGATATTTATGAAATCATTAAAACCTCATCTTCTAATGATTATCTTGATAGAAATGAAAATTGAAACTTTACACAAGTAAAATATAATATAACAATGGAGTGGAATTTATGACATATTATTGATCATTATACTCTCATGTCCTAAAAACACATTTCCATTAAGGGGTTGTTATGACAAAATCTCTCATGACAACCCCTTTCCATTACTTTTTTCCCACTCAATTGGGTTCACATATTAAAGGACAATTTTATTTTATTTTTTGGGTGCTTTCGATAATCATTAACCTATTGAATTGGCAACTTTTAAAGAAGATTTGCATGGCATAATAGTAGTTGTAGATTTGACCTCTTGAAAAGTCATTGACAAGATGTGACAACATTGGCATGGGGCACCAAACTCTTTTGGTAGCTTAGAGCTCTTTGAAAAGGTGAATGTTGCCCTTTCAAAGGATATATATAGTTATGAATTGTTTTTCGATCTCTTTCACACAAATTTGATCACACATTAGAAAGAACAAACTTCATAATATTTTCTTTAAATTAGTAATTTTATTTTTCTTTTCAAAAGTGGATTTAAAAAAGTAACTAAGTTTTCTTTCCACAAGTGATGTTGCTTTTTATCTTAAAACATGCTCTTTCATTTGTACGTTGAAACTTGTGATAGAATAAGTACTGATTTTTGTAATAGTTTAAAGTTGTGACTATTTTTCATTACTTATCAAACCAATTTGGTAGAAGCCAATTTAGTTATGCAACCTAGAATTTTAATTTGAAATTTTGTAACTTATAAACTAATAATTTGTGTGTGTGTGTGTGTGTGTTTTTGGTAGAATCTCTACACACACTTGTTTTATGAATCTTTCAAATTCATTTGAACTACCCTTTCAATAGATTTTTTAAGTCTTCCACATTATATTCCACTTGAACAAATCTTTGAGTGATATTATATTATAGTTATTTCATAGCTCTCATAACTCCACATTGATCAAATGTAGAAGTTGTGAGAGTTACAAGTCAAATTGTGAGTCACCATAAGTTGTCATTTGTCACCTTTTATTGGAACCTCTGTGTAATTACAAAATAACTAGAAAATAATTAAAATGCGAATCTATTAGCATTCATTAGTTATAAATTTTAATTAGCTTATTGCAACTATACAATGGAGAATAGTGTTGTAATAGGGCTCGTGTTAGTGGCTTTCCATTGTGCTACTATGATCACAACTCATTGTGTGTAGTTGTGATCATAATAGCCCAATGGAAAGAGACAACCTAAGTAAAATTCAAGTAATAATTGGAGTTCACAATGACATTTTTGGCTTTTATTGGACCTTGTTTGTACAAAAAAATCCTCCATGACCACTAAAACAAAATTAACTTAATGATTTAATTTGATGTTTGTGTCATCCAAAAAAAAATGATAACACATTTGTTATTAAAGCTTCATACTCAAACTTTGACCTTCTTATCTACAAAAGATGAAAAATTGTCCCAAAACTATACTTCTTTTCTCCCTCCCCTCACCCTCCAATCCACCTTGCACTTACTCTATCATTATTATTTAGTTTTGGGCAACATTTGTTGCTTTGTTGATAAGGTTCTTAGGGTAGTTCTCAAAGATATACAACCATGGTTTTTTTTAAAAAATAAATAAAATAATGTGGTTTGACATATTATCACAATCTCAAAAAATCTAAGATTCAATTCTAATATATTATTGTAGTTTTAATTTTCAAAAAGAATTGGTCAAATAACCTTCCATGAAATTGTTTATTCTTTGCCATTTGGGGAGGGGGAGGGGGGGAGGGAGAGGGTGAAACCCAATCACTTTTTAGGCTTTTTGAAAAAATTGGAATCAGAGGTTCTTTGATTATGAAACTTTTCACCAAAAATGAAAGTTGTTTGATTTTGAGAAAAAAGAAAAAAGGTTCTTTTGAAATCCAATTAAAAAATCAGAATGGGAGGTTATTATTAATATTTAAATTATAAAAATGAATATTAAAAAAAATTTAAATTAAAAAAATTTAAAACAATTAGAAATGTCCAACACTGGTAAGTACCTAATTGGACAAAAGCCTAAAGAAAGTTAAATGTCTACTAGCTTGTTGCTGGGGTCTACTTAAAACCATATAAGTGCTTCACCATTAATTATATTTCATCAAAACCCTGCAAAACTTTATTTGTAAACACCATCACTCGAACTGATTCGAAAAATGTAACAAAGTATTAAAAACAAGCGAGAATTTAAAGGATGTCAAGTTAACAACACAAACTAACTAGATGTCAAAAAAACTCTCCATCTCAACAACCAACTGCCCACCCCCTATAAAATATATTTGGACTTAGTTGACCTTCTGTGGTAGTGCCACAACTGCAAAATAATCTTCAAAACCACAACCATATGTCAAAACCAACAAAGATGAATAGAAAATAATTAAAACATTCAAAACTGTTTGTATTTCACGAAGTAGTTTTCCCTTGCCTCCGAGCTTTACACCCCCCCCTCCCCGCCCCCTCCCCCCCTCCCCCCCCCCCCCACCTCCCCCCTTCTTTCTCATAGGTACTAAAAAGTTTTGGAGCGTTTCATCACATTTGTCATGCCGACCATCTGCTCTTTCGAACGCTCCAAACGGACGCGATACTGGACCCACTGAGGGCGGGGGGAGGAAATGGGGTTCATTCTGCCCCAAGTGGCGGGATTTGGAACCAGACACGCCGGCGAAGACGATGACTCGGCCCTGGAGCTCCGATGCAGGCGCTCTTTCTTTCTCTCTCTCTCTACGCGGTTGCATGCTCTGCAGCCCTATGTCATTGCATGCCATCACAGGTTGCTAGTCTACACTTTTTTTTTTGGCTCTCTCTCACTCTCTCTCTCTCTCTCTCTCATGCAAAGCCTATCATTAATGTACCTATTTTTTCTGGCCAGTTCGGGGGTGTAGAGCTATCATTTAGCTTGATCGCAAGCTTTTCTGGTGGTTTTCGCAGGAGAGTCCGGTTTTCGGGAGCTGCTCCGTTTTGAAACTCCGTAAAGGATTTTGTTCGTTTGCATCATTGGTTGTCTTTCCTTAACAGATTGCACATTTTCCCTTAACAGAAGCTGCTGCATTTCGGAAATATTCCCCGGGAGCAAGAAGGATCTGCAATAATAGTTCTGTGTGTTGATCGAATCGACCAGACACATTGTTCATTTTCTTGATTCTTCTTTCTCGCTCTTTCTGGAGGTTCGTGTTTTTCTGGCTGTTTGCTCAATTCCCGTGTGCTTAACGTTGCCATCCGTGTTCTTGGAATGATTTGGAGTTCTGCGTCAGTAGACAAGAGATCAATCTAGCTTCATCCTTTGTTAGGCGCCGTTGTTTCTCTCATTTGTTTTTCTCAGTTTGTCACGAAATTGTAGTCGCATTGTAGTAGGGGAGACGGAGAGCTATTGTTGTTATCACTTCAGTTCTCGAAGCACAAAATCTCGAAGGCAAGGTGCAAGAAGTTAGCAAGCGCATACATATCTGAGACCTCTCGCCGCACTCAGAAGGCTCCTTCAAACCGTTTCTGGTGAAGGCATCATCGCATTGCATCACAAGTGGATTTGTCTCAAGAGTGCGAGAGACAACCGTTGCAAAGAGACGCTGTGCGACTCCACAACAGAATCCGTGGAGCCACCAGGAACTCTCTTTGAATAATGTAGAAAACCAAAGCATCTTAACATGTTACTGGAGTCTAGTGCAACGCGTCTATCTGAGAGAAATCTGCGCTCCTATGCCGCAGTAAAATGTGTGCGAAGTCTAACTGAAGAGCATTGCATGCAATGAATGGTGATTGTGGAAACAGAATAGTAGTGTAGGACGAACGACGTCAACGTCTATTGCAGCTTGGGAGACTTGATTGTCTGCATTGGCGGCGTTTGCGTTCGTTCATCTTTGGATCAGTTCTTCTGCTACCTTGCTGCTCCTGAGAAATGGAGGCTTTAAACCGGGCTCAGATCTTCAACCCTCGAGCATGTGTACAAGCTTATCAACAGATAAAATTGACTGCCCGGCTTTCCCAGCAACGAGCATCAATCTGCAGCCGGAAGACAACAGCTTCCACGAAAGTCGTTGTATCCCAATGTGAGAATACCTGCCCTCCTCTCCCAAGACTAATGCAATTTGTCATAAGATCTGTCCATGTGCTTTGCCTGCTTCTTTTGGTTCTACCCTCAGATTCTGAATTAGGTCATTTGCAATTCTGCCAATCTTTTGTCCACTTGGTGGGTAATGGACTTTGCATCAATGTGGAAAAACCCACTTCTGTACGATCAAAACTCGTTGATTGATATGTTAGAGCACTGCTGGTATGTCAAACACTAATCTGAAACATTTCTCTTCCCAACTGCATAACAGCTATGAACCAGGCCCCGATATTCCGTATTCCATTTGGTGGTGTTTGCATCTCCACACAACCAATTTGTAGTCACAATGGCGATGTTGTGCCAGGAAGGCACATTCTGATTCAACCATACAAAGCTGGCAGGAAACTAAAGTTTTGCATTTTGGCAACTGCAAGGCCTATGGAATTGGACGAAGGCTCCGCTGTGCCAGCAGCAGATGTGGAGGAACTGATTGGAGAGGCAGGTGTAGGTTGGTTTGATTGGTTTGATCCATTCTCTCGCTTCTGTCGACCCCATACAATCATTGGCTCTGTGAGTTCCACACAACTATGACTGATTACAAAACTTGAGCCATCAATGCTCTTATTACTACTGCTTGCCTGCTCTATTTGCTGTATGTGCTTCTCTTTCTCAATTCTTTCTTACATCATTTCACAAGCTGCTTGAAGCAGGAAAGTGACAATCATTTTAAACTCTTGCATGGTTATCTTATGTAGCTCCCATTGATATGGGAAATGCCTTCAATGCTGAACAAAGCAACTTTCCTCCAGAGATTCCCTTCCTCTCATCAATAATTGCTGCTTGAGAACATGGCACTTTTGCAGAGTGTTAAGATTTTTAAGTAGTGAGTGCTTGCCTTCAGACTTCAACTATATCTAACATGAAAAATTTGGTGCTGATATAAAGGCTCTGGGTGTTACATCTGTGTCACTTATGGCTGTCCAAAGTCCAGCTGACATCTCTATGACCTTCTTCGTTGGATTACTTCAGGCAAGTATGTCCTGGGCCTTGCCTTCGCCACGTGTAGGAAGTAAGCAAATTGAAGTGATGAACAACTCTCAGAAACAATTGTACAATGTTTCATTTGTCCTCTTCTACATGTGTCAAGTCAACTGGAAGGGTGATAAATGCAGTGACCTGCACTGTTCATTGACACCATAGTGGAGAATCACTTTGGAGAGGACCACATTGAGTATGAATAATGTCCAGATACCTCATGCAAGGCGAATACAAACAACTCCAATCTTTTCTAAATGTAATCCTTTTGCAGGCTCTGATTCCGGCTCTTTGCATGAATGTCTACATTGTGGGACTGAACCAAATCCATGACATTGAGATTGATAAGGTAATACTCATGATTGGTGCATCCAAGGAAGTAAATGCCTGAGATCTTGTTGGGCTTGCTGTGTGGTGCCATGGTTTATTTGTGTGGTGTAAGATGTGACTTGGTTCAGACAGTGACATGTAGTTTCCAAGAGCATGATTACTGTACATTGTCATCTGTTAGTGACAAGAATCATAAATAATATTTCAATCCTGCGCACTGAAATGTCATGTATGATTCTTGTCCCTAACAGATGATAATTTGGGAACCAATGCCTAGGAGCTCAGTGGCTTGCAATCTGTGTTGATCTCTGATGTATTTGACACTTCAGCACCTGATGGTACATGTCCAGGTCAACAAGCCATATCTTCCACTTGCTTCTGGAGAGTATTCTACTGCAACTGGAATAGCACTTGTGACTACCTTTGCTGCAGTGGTATGCTTTCAGACGACCTTCTTTGGCCTGGTACTTTTTGTCATAGACAAATGCATTTCAGAACTTTCTCTGGATCGAGCTTCCTCAGCATTTTAAAGCAAGGGAAGTTCTGTGAGTACCAGTGTTGAGGCCTAATAGTCAAGGTATAAGATGATATAAACTGTCCTGTGAATTCTAATCTTTCCCAGATGTAACATGTTGTAAACCGTGCTTGAACTTCCATGCACATTTTGTGCATGTTGCAGAGCCTAGCAATTGGAGCTTATGTAGGTTCAAGGCCATTGATGTGGGCATTGACTGTCAGCTTGGTGTTGGGAACAGCTTATTCAGTTGATGTAGGTCATCACCTCCTTTATATTGTACCTTCATGCACATGAGATGATACAAGATAGTCTGTAAACTTGGAGATTGGTGCATAACTGAAAAACTTTGCTATTAGGAAACCAAGATACTGAGCTTAACATGCATCATCTGAATCTTATTGACATTTTCTGGGTTTGTGAACAGCATCATCGATCTTTCTTCATGCTTTTTTTTCTTGAAAGGTTTCTCAGGAGTGATAGTATAAGAACTGCATGTACATTGTGTGGTACAAATGTATAGCAGTTCCAAGTGGAGGTAGAATTTTGGCACTAATTTCCTCCTCTCATTTGTGCCATCTTCTCCAGCTTCCATTCCTAAGATGGAAGAGATCAGCTGTTGCTGCTGCAAGCTGTATCCTGGTGGTTAGGGCTATTGTTGTTCAGCTTGGGTTCTACCTACACATGCAGGTGTGATTCTGCTCTTCAGAGTGGCAATGCAGCTCCTTCTGGTTTCACAAGAAACTCCAGAGCCCGATGTTGCTCATATGTGTGTACTGTATGAACTGATCTCCGTTTCATGGAAAATTTGTTAAAAGTGGATGGCACAGACAAGGTATCCCAGAATTCAGTCAAACATTGGCAAAACTTAGTTGTGTTCATAAGGCATTGATGGCACATAGCTTTGTGGAAAACTGGAGTGAACTTGTTCTTTTGCTTTGGAAGCAGGCCTCTGTATTTAGACGAGCAGCAGTTATGACAAGGCCTCTGTGGTTTATAACAGGCTTCATGTGCTTTTTCTCCATTGTTATAGCCCTTTCCAAGGTACTGTAGGGTTTTTTTTGTGTGCATAAGTTTTTGATTTATTCATATTCAAGCACCTGGAATTCTTGCACCTGACAAGTATTTACAGTAAGTCTCATAGAGTTTGGTAGAAAGTCTGTGAAGGTTTTATCTAAATGTATTTTCTTAACCACCTGTCTCAGGATATCCCTGATGTTGAAGGGGATAGAGTCTTTGGAATCCGCTCTTTCAGTGTTCGAATGGGGAAGAAACGGGTAAGCTTCTGCAAATGTACTAGTGCTGTCACTTCTCTGTGATTTGTTAACAGTTGTTACCCACATACTCCTGGTCCATCAGTTTTAATGGCCATCTTCATGCTGTTTCTGGATGCTTAGCTTGGAAAGACCACTTGACAGGAAGGGAACTCACATCCATTAAATGCTTACAAGCAAGTGTCTATATGTTGTGCTGGATGGAGCAGGTCTTCTGGCTTTGTGTTTGGTTGCTACAGGCTGCCTACACTGCTGCTTTGGTTGTTGGATTAACATCACCAACATTGTGGACTAAAGTTGCCATGGTTACTCACAAACCTTCTCAGCTTTTCCAGAATCCACTACCTGACTCTCATAGCTGATATTCATTAAATAACTGGTTATCAAAACAACATCCTTAGTTCCTAAGATGTGTCATACTCTGGTTGTGATAGGAGGCCCCCATGTGCTGATGATCCCTTCACTAGCCTAATCAAACTTTGGACTGAGGGAAGTGCTTGACATCTGCAGGGTGTAGGCCATGTTGCATTTGCCAGTATTTTGTGGATGAGGTCTCAGAACGTGAATTTGAAAAGCAAAGCTGCTATTGCAGCATGGTACATGTTCATTTGGAAGGTCTGTAAATGCTCGCTACTGAACTTTGCTATATTTTATGTCATGCATGCCCATTCTTGCCGTGTTTGTTTTGTTTTGCTGGAAGTGACTTTCAAGAGTTATTGTGTAGTTTCTCTGCAATCTTATAGATATGGACTTTCCTAAATGTTCATCAAACCTCTGGACATCCTCACTGTCACTGTATGAGTCAGGGAAGCAGTCACAATAAGCTTTGTATACTGCAGCACCATATGCATCCCTGCAGTTTATGTTATGATGGTCAGCACAACTGACAATTGTGGTTTTTGCATCCAGCTATTTTATGCAGAGTACATACTCATTCCCTTCATGCGATGATTTTGGTTGAGGCAAACCTTGAGCTGGTTCATGACTGCTTTGCCTCAAGCAGTGATATTTTACCATCTGCCAAACATGTAAAGTGACTACAGATTCAAGTCTCCAGTGTGCCATAACATAGTACTTCCCCTCTTGCCTCCGAGGTGACTGATGTGTCTTTTTTGCTGCTACTTAAACTGTGAAAAATGAATTCAAAGATTTATGTGTCCTTTTATTCTTGAGCAGGTTATGTTCATGAAAATGTGTTTAAGCATGAGAACATCCCCAATCCTTGGGATGAACAGTCCTGTTATGCAAGAAGTGGATCACCAAAAAGAATTTCTGTACCTAGATGTGCAGTCTTGTGTGAACTTGGAACAGACATCAATTGATGGAATTAAGTGTGTGCAACCAAATTGTGGGCTTGATGCACAGTGAATTGGAATCCAGTTACAATCGAATTTGCAGATTACACACCTCTGTTTATCGCAAGCAAACAGTTGGAAAGAGATTCTTACGCCAGTTTTGCAATTAGGTTTATTATTCCAGCGGCAACACTCATACTAGTAACGGTATTAGTTATTACATGGATCTCTGTCTCTTTGTGACCTTCGAAATGTTGAAAATGTCACTGCTGTGTGCTGTTGAATAAGGTACTGAAGATTTTACACCAGGCTCCAAAGTTAAATGCACACGGTAGTGCTAAAGGCCTGGATTGGTGTAGACGCAATCAATATTCACAGTGTCTGTATTAGTTTACCTATCAAGAGTTAGATGCGAGATGATCGAAATTGTTGGAAAAAGTCCTCCTATTGATACTTGGCAGACTTGACTGACATTCAATAAGTACTAAGGATTGTTTCCTTTTAGCCATAAAAATCTGAAACCATCACAATAAAAAGTTACCCAAATCTGAATAACTTGGTTGCATTGTCATATTGCTCTAAATAACTGCATCTCAGTACTGCTTTCCACAGCTGAAGTTTCTCCCATTTTAAGAGAACATCAGAGAGTAAAGACATAAAGTTGACATACAGAGTTGGTTATGTATCATGATAGGCTTTGTGCCTGTGGCTCTAAATTATACATTCTGCTTCTGTACCCCATGCATTTGCCTTTTAAGTAGAAACTCAATACCAAATATGGTACTGTCATCCACATTCAATACCAAATTGACATCTCTCTAAATTCTGAAATTTAAGCTGGAGTACATTGAGGCTGTGAGCCACCCACCATAGACCATCAAGCATGCACCAATTTTGCAAGAAAAACAAAAACCCAAACTTCTCTCTGTCAAGACATGACTGATTGATCCTGAGGAACTTTTTTTATGGAGCCTAGAACAAAATAGTTATTGCAACTAGAAACTTGCTTTTGGCAGGAATCTCATATTTTTAGACACACAAACGAACCTATTTCTGATAGAAATGCTGCTACAATCCCACAGCATTCCATTCCACTGCAAAGGCAAAAAAACAATTACTGATACCATCATCTCTTTGCCAAAATAAGAAAATGGAAGTTTATACAACATAACCTTCACAGCTCTTACCTCAAAAACAATCGAGGAAAGTTATATCTATAAACTACTGTGTGGATAGCAAAAAACAGTCAACCTACTTCTTTGATCAAGTTGGAAGTATCGCAATGCGCCCTTGCAAACAGAGGACTACACTGTGTGTCACAGGAGCAAAGACATCTTAAAAATGTAGAACACTGGAGGGTTCGTTGAATCAAGAGAAGTCTGGATCACATTATGCCCTCAGAGAGAGTTACCAAGAGCCCTCAGCTCCTTTAGTTGGGTTACGGAAAGCCTCTAACTCCCAATTTACCTTCAATGCAAATGGCTCTGTGATGGTAATACCACCCTCTGTAACATTGGCCATCTACATTCATCCAATACAACATCTGATTAGCATGAAAGTTTACACAAAGTTTTAAGTCTTGAGTTTGCAGATGAGCTCTAGTTGTTGCTCTTCAGCATGCAACACAATTCCTCAGAGGAATGTATTTCATAACTTCCTATCGTTCAAGTCATCACCTGAGTTGGAACAAAACCAACCTTGACAGAGAGAGGGAACTCAAATGTGATGTGCAAATGCCAAAAATTGATAATGATAAACAGCATGAATGAATGAAGAGGATGAGTAAAAAACCTGAAACTTATTGATGGCAGACCGATCACGGTAAAATAAGACAAGCAAACATTTCTCAAGAAGCTTGACACCTTCCTCCAAAGTCAGGTCCTCTTTCCATTCATCCCGGAAGATTGGCCGTGCCAGGTGATTACCAAATCCAGTGGCAACATGGTTGTCCTGGAAATGAACCCCAATCATACTTACCTGATAGAGTTCCCAACCCACCATAATGCACAATTAGGAAACTAAGAAATACCTGATAATCCAGGTTGAGACAAGGAAGTTAACAACACCCCAATATTATGATGGCTCTCAAAGCAGACTGGGTCCCATTCACATACAGAAGTATGAATGGAACTGAAGCTGCCAAAAAGGAAACGTACACTGTGGCTTTTTGAAAATTCCAAAAGTGGACAGTCTTCAGTCATTTCAGTTGATAAAGGAAGAAAAAGTACAATACTGAAAAGTCTAATTTTAGCTCCACATTAGCCCTAGGAGCTAAAAGAAACTCTGGGAGATAGGATCTGGAAGCAAGCTGACTGGTTCAACATAAACAAGGTGTAATATCAACTTTTCAAACAATTCAGGACAAAACATTGAAGTATGCAAACAGGGTCACAATGCATGACATACCATGCCCAAGTACTTTTTCCCCTTTTTAATGCCGCCAAGCACAAGGCTATTCCAGAGAGGATCAAACTTGTTACGGCGGTTGTACATGACACGGTTAAGGTAGTTGTGGATCTCAAAAGGGCCTAGCTTGTTGCCATCATCCCACATCCAATCCTCAGTTCTGCCATTCCACTAGAGGGTTAATCCCAATTCCTTCAAATAAAAAACATTTGACTAAATTTCCCTTTATAAGAGGGGGCTACACATGAGCAGGAAAATCTATTTAACATCCAAGAAACCCAAGCCTAATTGGGCCATTCAAACTAGCAGAATTTAGCAGAATACACCACCACATATCAACAAACACTTGTCAAAAAGCCACATCTGTTCCTAACACTGAAGTGACCAATCTCTTCAAGGGCCCCTGGGGCAACTCCTCCTTTCTGCAGTTTCTGCCATGATTTGAAACATTAACTACTCATAGGTCTTAACCATGGTGCAAGAGAGTCCATGTGATGAACTCTGGCAATTGGGTGAAGACCAGCAGATGTCCCCATTCAGACACACCATCATTTGAACCGAATATACAATTCTTAGTATTGGCTTTTACCAAGGCGCTTACCAATCAGAGGAACACTTTTGATTGCCCAAATCGTACAATGTACAACCACTTGTCACTAGTGTTAAATCTGTCAAATATGTTGTGCTTAGTGTGATGATGACACAGAAATTTAAAAGACATACATTAGCTCATCCAGAAGATTGGTGATGGCTTGAAAATCACTGATCTCTCCACTTGCCCCAAGAATTGTATTATCCCCAATTCGCTTCAGACGCTCCACACTTTTGTACCTCACAGTTGACCCATAAGACCCTGCATACCCAGAAACAGTACTGCTCAATGAAAAAATAGCAGATCATTACTGAAAAGTATCGTGTCACCCCCACATGATTTAAATGAACACTCAAGAGGTTGAAATTTTCTACTGTGATAGATGGCATTAAATAAGTCTGCGATGGATGGAGGCTAATGTCAAGCACTGACCAATGTACTAAGTTTCTGTCACAAGACTGGCAGTAATGGGACAACTGAGCCATGATTCTGGCTAGGCTAGATCAAACCCAAAAGAGAAGGAGATGACCAAAACCCCCAACAAGAAAAAGGAACACAAAAAGAAAGAGATAGAGCAAAAGAAAAAACAGGACAAGAAATGGGAAAACCTAAAAAAGAAAAGAGGAAGAAAAGAGAGAGAAACAAGAGGAAAAATTAGGGAGCAAAAAAATTCAAAGAATAATGGGAAATCAGGATCTAGAAAGAGAGTACTCAGGAAAGGAACTTGATAGTTTGAAAAGTTTTGAAAATCTTGTTTATTGAGCATGTTTTCAAATTATAGTTTGATACCAAGGCTGCCATCCTCCAACATTCACATATAGAGGTGACAGGGTATTCAGTACTCCCCAAAACAATTAGTGCAGCTTATTACACATTCACCAGGACCAAGTTCTATGACATGGCCAAAATCACAGTTCTGGGAATGCTCTAAAAGCTGGCAACAAAGACAAGTGAATTTGCACAAGGAAAAGTCACCTTCAGAACTAGATCTATGAACAGAAATTTTAACTTCTGGATGACATGAAAAGCCTTAGTAAGCATTAATAGTCATTACCCCATCACTCATAAGCCACCTGATCACATGCAAAAGGATAAGTTACACCAGTAGAAACCTGCAGTGTCGGATGCAAGCAATATGCCATCTTTGTATTTGATTCCAAGCACTGATGAACCAGTCACATAAGGATACCTATCACATCACACAACCAGGACCCATCAAAATATTTAAAAGAAACTTCTCCAGAATCATCAGACCTAAATTTCAACCATCTGCAAAAAATTCTACAAACCACTAGAAGAAAACATGAACACAATCCCATTCAGCCACACATCAACCCTAATTCTTCAAAGAACCTAAAGTGTCCAATCTGCCAGAAAATCACAGAAAGCTAAAGCTAAAATAGTTTGCACTGACATGATTCAGGTCTAGTTCACCGGTTCACAAACCCCCACACAAGAGATTCAAAACATGCTCAATAAACAAGATTTTCAAGTATTAGGTTTGACTGAAAAACCCTAAACAAGACTCTAATTTCTTTTTTTTGTTTTGTTTTCTTTGAGGACTGAAAAGCAGAGTGGGAAAGAGAGCAAAGAAAAACTCACTGGGTATGTTTGCTGGGAGTGGGCATGAGGCTGAAGTTATGGGAGGGTCCATCAAGAGACCTGTCCACATAGTTCAACTCAGCTGCCTTGTTGTTGCCTCCATTTTCTTTGGCCCACGCCATTGCAGCAGCACTTCCGCGACAAACTGGACACAACCCACCACCCTACACAGAGCCAGGAACAAATCCCACACTTGCGATCAGTTGGAAAAAGGCTTCCAAGTTGCTGGAAAATCGCGAGCAAGAACAAGAGCCGCTGGGGGTAGACAGAGCGCGTGTTCTATGTGTGCGGGAGAAGTGTGGAGCAAGACAAAGGTCAGTCACAGAACTAGGGCATCTAGGTCTCAAACGAGAGGTCTATACTCTTCGCCCCTCAAATCGAGCCATCATCGAGGTCTCAAATGAGAGCTCAATTTTCTTCGCCCCTCAAATCTCCGCAAAGACAACACTCGGTCACGGCGCTAGGGCATCCGGGTTTCAAAACGAGAGGCCGACTTTCTTAGCCCCTCGAGTCGACCCCTCATCGAAGTCTCAAATGAGCGCTCAATTGCCTTCGCCCCTCAAATCTCCGCAAAGACAACACTCCGTCACGGCGCTAGGGCATCCAGGTTCCAAAACGAGAGGTCGATTTTATGAACCCCTCGACTCGACCCCTCCTCGAGGTCTCAAATTAGCGCTCAATTGTCTTCGCTCCTTTCCAATCTCCGCAAGGACAAAAGCTCAGTGACGGCACTAGGGCATCCAGGTCTCAAAACGAGAGGTCGATTCTCTTAACCCCTCAAACTGAACCCTCCTCAACGTCTCAAATGAGAGCTTTCCTCAAATTCGCCCCTCATCGAGGCCTCAAATGAGAGCTCAACTTTCTTCACACATCAATTTGACCCCTCCTCGAGGCCTCAAATGAAAGCTCAATTTTCTTGGCCCATCAAAATCGACCCAGCATCCTTGAGGTCTCAAACGAGAGGTCAAATTTCTTAGCCCCTCAAAATGACCCATTGGTTTTTTTCGGCTTTCTCCACCATCTATGAAATTGGGAGTTCAGCTCCTCATCTAAGCAAAAGGATTTCCACTTTCCTAATGCCCTAATGCATTAAAATATTACAACAACAATGTGATAATGTAAATGTCTCAAATGAGAGGTCAATATTCTTAGCACCCTTAAATTGAACCCTTGAGGTCTGAAATGAGAGGTCAAATTTCTCAGCCCCTCAAGGGCAGCTTCAACACATGTCTACCAAATAATTAATTAAATTTGAAGATTTCATGTCAAAAAATAAAAAAATAAAAAAATCTTAAAGATTCTCCAATTTCCTTCACAATTTATTTTTTTTAGTGAAAATTTCAACATTTCTGAAAATAATATAATTAGGATTGAATCATTTAACAAAGGCATCATTTCGATGCCTACACTATTTTGCAATATATAATTGTCAATGAATGACACTAATTGTTGACGAATTTTTCAAAAGTTTTGGTGGCAACAATGAATGTGTGTAATTGTGAAAGAAAATGTGACACAAGATTAATGTCAAATACAAAAATAATTCTCATGTTACCTTAATTTAATGATAGTTGCAAGTTATGTCAAAATACAATGCACACATCAAAAAAATAGGGTTGGAAATTTGACAACATTCAAATGGCTAGTCAAATTTCATTGCTAGGCATGGACAATGAAGATTTTGGGAGCAAAGACAATGAAGATTTTGGAGGATCTTTGATTCTTGTAACATTAGGTCAATTGTTTTAATGAATCTACTCATTTGGGTTCACATTCTTTAGGGTTTTAGGGCTTAGGGCATCTATAACCCTAACCCATCTCCATAACAAGGTTTTTTTTTTCCCTTTGTGAGTTGTCTAATGTGAATTTTAAGCAAAATTAAAAACAACAATTAGTGTCCTTGAATTGTTCCTCACTTTGGACAAACTTATGGTTTATAATTGTGACAACTTGGGTTCAATTTGGGATTATTCATAACCTTATCATATGAGAATCTCACAAAGTAACACACTAAATTCCAACTGGAATAAATAGTAAGAAAAAAAGGAGCTTGAAAATTAGTTGTTTAAGTGCACCATGTAAACTGTCAAATATGCACTTTATTTTTGGACTCAAACTTCTTTGCAAAATTGCTCAAAAGAAGGTCGTTGCGAAAGGCATAATACTCTTCGAGTGAGCTTTTTGCCCATTGCTGGCAAAAGCAGGCATCCGTTACAGCCAAGCATTTCATCGGGAATGGCCCACTTGGCATTCTATTCATTGCAACCAAAAACTGATGTCGGGGTTTAATTCGCTGCTCAAGTGAGAGGCTAAAGTATGCTGGGAAACTTGTCACCATGTCTACATTTCCCTTCAACTCCTTCACTAAATAGTCATACTTTGGTTTCAAGCAATTCTCTACAGAAAGAGATAGTACCTGCAAAGAGAGCCCCCCAGAACTTTGCTGTAAATTTGAGACTAGCAAATTCATGTGGGATACATGACATCATATAGACTTGCAGTCAATAGTTTGGAACTGTTTGTCAACTCAATTTTGTTATTTGCAACCCTATACCCTAAAACCCTAAACCTAAACCCAAGAAGCAACAAAAAAAAGGTTCTGAAAAGAAAACCCAGCAAAAAGGTCACCTTGCTATTGAACATTAGAAGCAAAAACACAAATGTTTCCCTCAATTGTTTGCAAAAACTACATGAATGCTATGTTGGGGGGGGGGCGGGGGGGGAACAACTTACTTGTGTTAGTCGGCTCAAGACCTTCCCAACATCTGCCTTGGTCATGCCAATACTTCTGAGGTAGTTTACCCGTGGGCGGATGCCATCCTGCACACTGTAGTGCAAAAGTTGAGGGTGACGAGTCACCATTTTTGCCAACCGCTCTTTAGAGACACCCATTTTCTTTGTGAAAAACTCCACTCGTGGCTCTAGTGAATCTTCAATACTTTGTGTCAGTACCTGCAACAATTCACATAATTTGAGCAGGAAATCTTGAGCAGGAATCTTGTCACAGAAACCTGAACAAGTTTGAAGGTTGCCATATTTGACCCCACCAGACCAGTCACCCAAGTTCAATATATTTGAGGAACTATTTGTAAGTTAGGCAACAAGCTTGCTATATGAGCATAAAGATCAGTGCACTAACCTGGGGACTTCGTGTGATAATAAGACCCATGTCGGCCTCTTTGACCCCCACAGTATCAACTAAGTACCTGACTCTTGGCTTTAGCGACCTCTGTAAACTACACTCAAGTAAACTTGGAGCGACAGTAATAACCCGCCCAAATGCATTCTCTGGAAGACCCAAGCTCTTAAGGTATTGGATTCGTGGTTTGACAGCACGCTCCACTGTATATTCTATGATTTGTGGGTGCCGGACAATCAACTTTCTCAAATGCTCCCGCTTTACACCCAAGCTTACAAGAAACTCGACCCTTTCCTGTACTGCAGTCACATTCGCTTGAAGACATGCTTTATGTCGGTCAGCAATTCTTTGGAAATCGCCCTCACATATACCTAGAGTGGTTAAATACTCCATCAATGGTTGCCACTTCCTCTCTAATCCTAGCTCCCTTGCCAAGCGCTGGAACACTGCATCTTCCAAACTGATGCCTTTTATCTGTTGCGGTTTGAAAAAGACGAATCATAAAGATGAAGAATCTTGAAGATAAAATTGATTGATCCAATTGCAAAGATGAAGAAACTTGAAGACAAAATGGATCATTCCAATTGCAAAAGATGAAGAATTGTGAAGACAAAAATTGATGGATCTAAATTGCAATTGTCAAAGATGCATTTTGGATCCTCAATTATACACTCATGTGGAGCACCAACCACAACATTGTCATGTTGTGCTAAAAGAGAAATTGATGCAAAACTTCCACTTACAGATAAATAACAATGTCCAGAAATCCTTGACCCATTTGGGTATTGAAATATTGTTGCTTATTATTATTCCCAAATGCCACAAAAGGAGAAAGATAGGCAAAATGGTCAATAAAATTGTTCAGAACAGAACCACACATTGAGAGTTAACTGGTGCAAAAACAAGGGGAAATGTCACTTTTGTGATGAAGAGTTGAGAATTGAGTGCACAAGTACCTGTTCTGGTGGAGGTATGCCATATGGCTCAAATTGCTTGTCAGTAGAGCCCCTCATATCTAATACATGAGGTTCCACAAAGAGATTCTGCGCTTCCTTTCCTCTTGGGCTGGCATTCCGGAGTTTTTGGCGCCAGATAATTTGATAAGCTTGTTCTTCCCAGTCATTTAGTGATAGTTTTTTGGATCGAAGAAATCCTGCTTGCTGTTGCAACTGCATTGGTGTCACATTCCTTGATTTTGGACTAGTTTTACCTGATCCCATAATCCAGCACATTGACCCAAAATTAGCTGAAAATCCAAACCCAAATCTTTTGGGGTTTTTGACGTTGGTGCTGTTATGAGTGCACTTGATCTTTACCTGTAATGGCAAGGCGAGGAGTTGACTTGAAATCCTCAATCATTTTCACAGCAGTGGCCCGAGAAGGCACTTTGGTTTCCAGCCTTTTGAAACCAGCTTTTCCCCGCTTCTTAATCTTGCGGTGAAAATTCGTGTTCTCAGGATCAATCTCATCATCTGTCCATTGCTCAACCTCCTGCATCCACCCCAAATCAGCAGGGGAAAAAGAAAACGATGACTTTCACAGCAATGACTTGAATTTTGAATTAGACATTTCAAACTACCCATATGCAAAATGCAAGACTGAGAATTCACCTAACCATAGAGGAAGAATGATTTGTCTGAAACTGAAGGAAATGATTTCTTGACCTAAATCTGGGTACACATGCTAAAGGAGCAAAGGTTGGTTGTCCATGGGGTCGCAGAAAGGCTTACAGGAGCGACCGGGTCAGAGAGTGCGGGGATTGTTTCCTCCTCGAAATCCAAAGTGGAAAGAGCATCACGAAATCGGGACTTTCGGTTCGGCTTTGCAATTCTAGCATTCCATTGCTGTGAAGCTGCTGCAGCTTCAACTCTGGTGAAGGAGTGATGGGATTGACGCCCCTGTGGTGATACATGGTGGCCGTGACTAAAACTTCCGGCCGGCGGCACTTGTGCTGTTGTTGTTCCCCCGCCCCAATATGCCGATGCTACTGCTGCCATACTACCCAACAAACGAAGCTCCGACATCGCCACCACTATTACTCAAATACCCAATCACCAAAAAATTTCTTTCTTTCTTTCTTTCTTTCTTTCACAGAGAGACAGACAGACACAGAAAGAAACACACCCTCTTCCAATGATCACAAAAACTAAATACCCAAAACTGTAACAGGTGCTACTGCTCTTAATCCATCAACACACAGAAAAAACTCCAAAAAATAAAATAAAATGTACCCATCACACAAGAAGAACAAGAACAAGAACAAGAAGAGCAGACCCAGCAATGGACTTCAACTCTCTTCTTCTCCCATCAAAACGCTGCCACAAATGCATCTTTTTGACACCCAAACTCAAGAATGCTTTCTGTTTCTTGTTGTTGATGATGATGATGCTGGGATTGTTGAAAAGATCACGGATTTGCTAAGCTCTGAGGAAAAGAAATGGCAAAGAAAAAAAGGAACAAAGAGCTACAAACTTTCCAAGACCCAATTTTGTTGTGCACAAAAACCACAGAATCCAAAACATCATAATCTCCCATACTGTTTTTCCACCTTCCTTCTTATCACAGACCACAGCTTTTCATCCAACACCAGCCCACACTAGGTACATCTTTTCATCCTATACCAGCCCCCATCTTATCACAGACTAGGTACAGCTTTTCATCCGTCACCCACACCAACGAAGATTCTTATCTCAACTTGCACTTTGGATGGATGCCTACTACTACATATTGCATTCATTCATTCATTCATCCAGGTTAAGAGAGAAACGACCTCCTCCTCCTCCTGTTTCCTTTTTTCCTTTTCATTCATCCAAGTTGAGAGTTAACCTACTCATAGGTCATAGGTCAGATTTGGCATACATTAATTAAAAATGAATGTGCCGAAAATTTGTGGAAATTTTAGAGAAAATTGTGGAATTTTGGAAGGAGAATTTAAATCATTTTGTCCAATATTTAAGAAATTTGTAAAAATTAAAATTTGTTTGCTTCAAAGGCAAGTAAACCCATGTATATAATTGATTGGATGGAAAACATGCAAAGAGAGAGCTCCATTGTTCAAGAATTTCACCTAAATATGTCAAATTGGAGAAAAGATTGAATGAACAAGAACCAATGTGAGCGGTGCAAAGCTTGGCATGCAAACCTAGAGCTTAATGTGTGCACAAAACTTGCCAAAACCAAAAAAAAAAAAACTAGTTCTAAAGAATTTAAGAGGCAATTTGTCAAAATGTTTGGAAACTTAAAATTGAGTGTTGAAATTATTGATGCCATAATTTTGCAATGTAATATGTCGAATCTTGTATTTTACTCAAATTAACATCATTGTACTCTTGTGAAACATTAAGACATATGACTTCAATTGAGCTGCATGTGTAAAATACAATTGTTGTTGCATCCAAAAAAATTGCAAACATGTTAAAGTAAGCCAATATGCGATTACTCTTTTTTTTTTAGTGAAATTAGCCATAACTTAAAATTTTAATATATTTTTGTGAAATATTTTTTAGTTTAATGATCAATATGAGGATGTTATTTGACTTTATTATAATAATATATTATGTTTTATGTTCTTAATATGCATTTAATGAATTTTTTGAAAAATGTAGATAATGAAAGTAAGACTTTAATTATATTTTTGGTAACTTGAAGTTGACGAGACATTAAAATGTATTAATCATTGTAGACTTTTGCATAGTTTAAAAGACCATATTTTTTCAAATCTTTAACTTAAAAATAAATTTAATATTTTACTTGGTTAGTTTTAAATTCATCTATTACATATTTTTCTTACACTAAAGTTTTTGAACTTGGTATGTAACTTCCTATAAACTTAATGAATTGCATGATGGTTTCATAATGATAGTTCAAAAGGATTTGAATTGATTTCTTACATTTATATCAAAATAAGAGGTTTTCAATGTGAAGGGTATTTTTTTAGTAGGCATTTTTGCATGCTTGCTCCGAAAAATGTATGTGAAAACACATTCATAACTTTTTAACCAATTCAATGGTTTGTAAGAAAATCATAGTTTGGACATGTGAGAGATGCTTGCTCCACAACTAAAAAAATGAAACATTTAAATGGATGAGAAACAAGCTTGTGAATTAATTTGATTTGTGTGAGACTTATCTCTTGTTTGTTAGTTGTTTCTCACAACATAAAAAGAGATTCAATTTGTCGTCAAACTTTTCTCTTTATCTATTTAGGGGCATTGATTTCACTCTTGCTATTGCCATTTCCTCAAGAAAGTTTTTAGGGAGTTGAGTACTAGTTGTGTCATCTTCAGCCTCCTTATTTTTGTTCAACTTATGTCTCTTTTTGTTGGATGATTTGATTTGCATTGATTATAAATAACACTAAATCCCATTCCAATAATTTCGATTGCTCATGACCTTATCCTTTCATGATTCATGCATATTTTTTCTATTTTGAATAATTCATTGGGAAGAATCATGCATGTTTTCTCCATTTCAAATATCTCATTGGGAAACAAGTTGAATGCATTTAGGATTCCATTTTAGAACATATGTTCCATCAAACCCATTGCAACCCATTGACATCTAAGAGATTTGTTCCTCATTTTAGTAATTTTTTTTCCAATTTTTTGCACAAATGATTTTTGGTAGCAACAATGCATGGAATACAAAAGGCTCATAAGGTCCCTCTTTCAATCCTAACCACTTTCCTTAAACAACATGTTCCAATAACTCTTCAAAAGAAACAAACCTCAGCATTCTAAATTAGGTAGTAATGATGGCACTAACCGCCTCTCAACTTGTGCACCCTTCACCCTTTCCCATTTCAATTGTGGGTAGTTGAAGTTTGAATTCCAATTTAACCTTAGATTGTTTAAATTTCAAACAATACTAGCAATGTACATAGTTAGTGTAGACCATATCATTTTTCACCACTATTAATTATTTTCTTTCTTTTTGTTTTGCACTCCCCCTTGTTTTGTCTTGGAATAAAGTTTTACAAGTTTACATCGTTGTGCTTTTTCTTAAGTGGGATAGGTAGCCATCCGAAGGTTCCATCACAATTTGTTTTACTCGTACCATGAACTGGTGGAGAACACACTTGAGATCTGAATCGACATTGGGGAAAACCACCCTTGAGATGTGAATCAAGGGTGGGGGAACACGCTATTTCCATACTACAATATGACATAGATATCACTACATTGTAATTGGCCAAAATGATTTTGCATGTATTAATTGTAAGCTAGAACTCTTCGTTTTGCTGGAAAGAACATGATTAACTTCTGGGGCTGTTTTTGGTGCATAGAGGTTTGCAGAAACAAGTTGTGCTAGGAGTATTTGGCCAAAGTGAACCAAAAGCCACTGACTCACAATGATGAATAGATGGTGGGTGGGTAGGAAAAGTACAGGCATCAAAACACAGCGATTTTTCTAACCCTAAATTTCACGGTTGCTAACCCTGACATAACAAATTCAAGTGCACAAGAAAGTCCACTACGGGTCTCACTAGTTTTGCATCCCACATTGCAAACACAAGGGACAAGAAAAATGGCACATATGGCTTGTGCAGACACTGTAGAATGTACAAGCATTTCCAACCTAGAAAATGCTTTTTTCAAATTTCATAACACCATTGATGATGCAATGATACATTAAGACAATATAAGCATTTAATTAGGAGCTTGTACCATAGACACGGATGCGCTGCTGTATTGGGGTTCGACATGAGGGGCAATCTTGCATACCTTGCTTCTCGTGAAGCTCGTTGCACTTGGTGCAGACTACCTGATGAGCACATGGTAAAAAAACGACCGACATCTCCTCACACATGCACATGACACACTCGCGCTCACGGCGGACATCCCTATGAGAGAAATCTTGGAGCTCTGCAAGCTCGCGTAATAACCTCTCATTCATTTCCTTCAAACCAAGCCTACCACTGGCATTGGGGAGTGGAACTACAGCAGGACCCCAGCGTGATGTTACCAGATGAGATGATTCTACTGATACCCTGAGGCCAGTTATCTCCTGCTCCAACCGTTGGATATCATCACGGTGACGCTGCTTGTCCGCCTCAGCTTTCCTCCGCATTGACTCTTCTTTTCTCTTAGCAGCTGCATCTGCTTGCTCTCTCGATCTCTTTTCATTGTCAGCTCGTAAAACAGCTTCCTCTTTCGCTTTCTCTTCCTGCCTCCATCTGACCTGAAATAGGCCCATGAAAGTACTATCTTGCTCAGCATCTTTCACTAAGAAATTCACACTTTCATTTGACTGACTCTAAGGGACTGTTTGAACAATTTTCCAAGACATAAAGATTTCCAGCCCTGATCTAACATATTCATACCCACAGGAAAAAAATATTGCTCAGCCAATAAAATCCATTACAGATAGAGACCCTAAACCTTATCAACAAACAGGAAACATGAAGAGGAAATGGTCGATGGAGATGAATTCTTGCCAATACTACTAGAACTATACAGCATCTGTTTTTCAGCACAGGCAGTAAAATCTAGAAATGACATGGAAAAAAGAAAATTACCTCCGCCTGCTGCTGCCGTTCCTTAGCTTGTGCAAGCTGCTGTTGCATTTGGATCAACTTACGCCTCTCCTCTGACAAATCTTCCTGTAGCTTCACCTTCTGTTTCTCCCAGGCTTGCACCCGTTTCAGACTTTTCTTTTCCCGTTTGGCAACCTCTTGGCAGATGGCAATAGATTCAGCTGAATTGAGCTTAGCAGCCTCCATCTCTGCCCGCACTTCTGCATTCTCATTCTCCAGCCTGCGCACTGCAGCATTTGCACGATCTACTTGGCCACTTGCCTTTTTCAGAGCACTTTCCATTTCTGCAAGTTTTTTCATTGTGCTGTCTTCCAGTGCTTTTTGATCCTTCTTCAGGCGCAACATCTCCTCTCTTGCCTGTCGCAGAGCCTTGAGTTCAGCCAAGTCCTTGCTCAGCCGCCGGGCAGCCTGCATTACTTTTTGCTGTGCCCATTCTGTCCGGTCTTGCAACTGAGTCTCAAGTTCTTTTACACGTATCTTAAGGCTCAGAATAGTCTCCTCATTCTGTCCAGCCACAGCCTCTGCTTCAGCCAACAGAGTCACATTACTTGTGACATCTGCCTCCCCTTGGGTACTTAATCTTGACCGCTCCAGCCCTCCATCACTGCAGCTTGAGCTCTCTGAGTGATTAGAGATTGTCAAAGAGAGCTCTGATTCCTCTAGTCCCACATCAATAGCTTCCAGATTGTCTCTATCCAGAATTTGAGATCCAATACTCAGTTCAGATGGGCCTACATGTGAAGGCATCCCAATCTGTGGTGCTGTCCCAAGGTGGTCTCCCTCAAGAGGTGAAGGACCAACAGTAGAATTACTTGCAGATGGGGTGCCAAGACCAGTTTCAGTGACCAAATCTGGTGTTTCATCTGCAAACACAACATGCAGATTATCATTGCTCACACGAGAGATCTCTGTCTTCTGAAGCACATGAACAAAAGAAACCAACTACTATCTGAAGACAAAAGCATTGAAGGACTACAAGCTTGTCCCTCTGCACTGCAGAATATATAAACCTTTTCACATGAATGACATCAGCAGCTATCTGGAGAGAAAAGCATCAATGGGCTGCTACGACAATGTCCCCTCTGCACTTTAACAGGCTATGTGTAAACCTTTTCTAGACCTCTCAAGTAAGATGCTTCTTGTATGATGACCAACAGTTTTTTGAGTGCACACTTATCATAATCTCTACACACTACCTGACAGCAGAACAAATTCTCTTCCTGCTCAATGACAATTATAAGCTTCAAAAGAGTTGAGTTATAAGATTACCTGTAACAGTGGGACAAGTCAACAGTATTTCAGCATCATTGAACTTGATGTTGCCAACCATTTCCATGAAAGTGCTCTGAGAAGAGATGGCATTTTCTGATCTCCCAAATGCCACTGCATCTCTGGAACCATCTGTTTCATCTTTCCTGTGTTCAATCTCCTGCATTTACCATGAAATTTTCACACCCTTAAATTGGATAGCTTCCACCAATGTCCATTCAGATAATGATATCAGTTCAAGAGCTGATGATTTGTAATAATTTTCATTAGTATTGAGAACTTCTCTCCATACTTACAATTACAGCCAAGCTGGAGAGAGTGAAAAAATGACCCAATAAAGTAATACTAGAGATTTCAGATCCAGCAATATATCAGCAAACAGGAGAAAGAGGAAACCCAAACCGAACAGTAGAGAGAAAACTGAGGCCAGGTTTCAAAAGCATTGACTACTCCACAAATGTTCAGTGACCTTCAAGGGCAACAGATATGGTGGTAACCAGCTACACTAATATCCCCACTGACTTCAGAGGCCCTGGCAGTGGATGGAGATCAATCCCATACATTAACAAACAGAGTAATCTTCTGTTACAAGACTGGCAGTAACCTGAAGATTTAGCCATTATGCTGGATAACTCAACAAAACATAAAAGAGAAGGGGATGCCTAAGGAAACAAGTATAAAAGCAAACAAATAGCAAAGGCAAAAGGGACAAATGAACCAGAAAAGGAAAGAGGATGAGAACAGAGAAACAGCACAGAAAGCTTTACGAATATATTCTTTTGTGGCCAGAGAAAATGGGTTTTGGAAAGCTACCCACTTGGGGTTTAAGAAGCCCCTTTAAAAAAAATTGTTTTCAAGATTCCAGATACAGAAACATCAAACTGAAATTCTTTCTTCACTTGGCAAAATTCAAGCACAGCAAGAATGGGGTACATCACCATTACATAAGAAAAGACATACCAACTGTATTGGGTCAAGATCAATTGCTTCCAAACAGGCCTGGTTCTGGCACAACAAAATTACAACTTCTTTCATTGTGGGCTTTCTGTAGGGATTACCAGACCTTCAGCAGTCTACAATTTCATGAGATCTTTCTGGAGAGATTGCCAAACCTTCAGAAGTCTACAATTTCATGATTTCTGACGTTTTGGGAAAAAAAAGTCGCAGACAAAGATTTGCTCAGAATTTCATGACAAAGGCAGCACAAAATGACTGAATTGGTGACATTTCATTGGAAGAACCTAATGCTCCATGGTACATGTATGCATGTTCTTATGTTTTCAGCATCATCTCCAATTGAAAGCAACAGAAATTCCAACATGTACAAAGAAGGACTCCTGCAGGGCTTCACAACACAATTGCTATGACTTTCAAGAGTAATTGAAGAAAGAAAATTCTTCAGAGCAGATGAGAAAGATGCAATCCTTTCCAGGGCAGATATGCTGCTGTAAAGAAAGGAAATGGAATCTTCAAAGAAGAACTTGAAACCAGAAAGACATGAAAGCTTGGGATGCTTACAGGCCTAAGGAGTTTGGCATGGGTGTGAGGGATTTCTTCCTCATCTTCAATGTCAAGCTGAGAGCTGTCATCTTCCCAGTCAAGAAAATTAGAGGGCAAGGTCAAGGACCCATGATCATGACACAAACTGGGAGAATTCAAGTCAGGAATTGCTCTTGAATGATCTGATAATTTGTGTGTAGTAGCTACTACTACTGGAGCTCCATCTGATGATTCCTCTAGAGGAGGCAGCGTAGTTGTTCTTCCAGCTGCAGCTTCCTCGCTCAACAAGTATTGGTGAAGCTCCTGGAAATGGTGACCATCCCGCAAGCTACTTCTTCGGGATGGCGATGATGATGAAGCTGCTGTTACAACAGCAGCATCATCATCATCACCATCCCAATACTCTGGTGCACTTCCTGCCGCCATAAAAGCCTAGAACCGGGGATCGACTCTCTGGTCTATGTGCTAGAATGAGGAAGAACGTCGCGGGGGTTTCCTGCAGGAAGCAGCATAAGTACCCTCCGGCGGCCCGATTTAGTCCGGGACCAGCTACTCGCAAATAGGTCAAGTCTTGCGAAGAAGAAGAAGAAGAAGAAGAAGGAGCGAATCCTGCAACCCTTGTAAAGGAAACAAAACCCCAGGAGACGAGAATTCCCTCAAGCTCTGCTGCACCTCCACGCCTGATCCGACACCCGAAAATTCCAAAACCGCCACCGCGAAATCTACAACAACAGGAGGAGATCACAAACCTTGCAGCAGCCTCCCTAGTCACAACTCCCTAGACGCAGCTCTGGAAGCAGCCTCTTCAGAGGCCGAATCTGAGGCGAATTTGCGACAGATTTCTCGAGTAAACATCCGTTGGAAAGCAATCGTTGCAGGGAACCAGCGCAAAGCTACAGGCGCGATGTCCAAAGCGAGATGCAGCGCAGCGCAGGGATCGTGAGCGCGGCTGTTGGAGACAACGGAGAAGAGTGCGTCTCTCGATGCCTGCTGTCTCCTCTCTCCTCTTCTCTCGCCCCCCATCGCATACTCCATACGGGTATTATACACTGTATTGTACGACCGTATCTATACTTTATATACTTTAGTATCGCAATATGTGTGAGTCTAAAGTTCTTTTTTTAATTATATAATATATTTTAATCTTCCTTTTTTATGTATTTTTCTTTTTTCCATTTCTTTTTTATTCCCCTTTCTTTCTTTCTTTCTTTCTTTTTTCCATTTAAAAATCCTTTTTATATTTTGACTGCCTGTTAGAATTTGTGTTTTTTATTTTCAATTTTGGTGATGCAGCCAAGGTGGCAATCATCCATAAGCTGATTTAGCCAAATTCGGCTATTAACAATGAGAGGGGAAAAAAAGAAATACCCATACATATATATATGCACATGAGTGAACAAGAACATACCCATGCAGCATAATGATGGATGGATGATCAGTGGATAAGAAGCACTTTTCTGTTAGGATCCTATCTCACATATGATGTTACCCTAGTTGTTGGTTTTTTTTTTTGACCTATTTTTAAATTTAAAAAAAAATTATATAACTATTTAGTAAAATCATAATAATAATAATAATTATTATTATTATTATTATTATTATTATTATGATTATTAATGAAGAGATATCTATGTATCTATCTACCTACCTACTTCCTACCTATCTTATTGGCCCCACCACATAACCACCCACTTTTCTTACCTACATACTTGCATATTATCACCTATTTGCATCTACATATTTACTAGAACTTTTGTGACCAAAAAAAAGCTCTGAATTTATTCTAATATTTTAAATACTTTAATTTTTAAAATTTTAACCTTCACTTTGAATGGAGGTTTATCAATTTAATAATATCTCCCACTCGCTCCCCCTTTTTATTTTCCTCATATGTAACCCATATGGTTTCTCATAGTTCATCATTATTTATGTCAATCTCAAATCAAATGCTAATGTGCCTTTTCATGTCCATGTTATCAAAAAATGAAAATTATTTTTTGAAAATGTATTGAAATTATATATATATATATATAAAATTACGAGTCTATTACATGGATAGCTAGTCCAATTGAAACAATAGACTCCAGATAAATCCAAAGAACAAATTATGTCTTTACAATAGATGTGCACCTAAACACCCTTACCTATCTATAACCGCTTAGTCGTCCCTACCTACTCACAAACCATGTACATGTCCCTACCTATTTGTAGATCACCTACAATTCCTTCAACTATCTAGTGATTGTGCCCCGCACGTAGGTACAAACCACCTACACACCTCTACTTGTTTACTAACCGTGTAAAGACCCTTAGTTACCTAATCATCTCGGTGTGCATGCAAGAAAATGATAATGATAATTTTGATGGAACCACAATGAAGGTGTTCTTATACCAAAAGGCTTCCACCTTAAACCCTAAACCCTACTCCTTGAATAACCACTTTTCTACAAATTGACATTCTACAAAAGAACATAAGAATGGAGGTATTGGATAGTAGATACCATCATTTTGATACAAGCCTCAATGATATTTGGTGTTATAGTGATGAAGGCATTACAAATAAACCATTTAAAGTTTTTTTACTTGCAATCCTTATATCACACTACACTCAAATCCATTCTCCCTTGACCAAACTTAAACCAAAGACATGAAGCAATTTGCCAAGACCTCATTAGAGAGGAGTCACACAAATTGTCATTTATTTGCTTGAACACCCTTAACACAATAATAATATGGTACATTGAGCAATACTCACATTGGAACTAGTGTTTTCTTTTCCCCCAAATTTTTGGGGAAATAGAACACATTTCACATTGAAAACAAAGAATTCCAAATTTTTTCAAGTTTTCTTCCTAAAAACTCGTCAAATAAGTAGCATTTGCCACACACAAAAAGTCATTGGGATTGCAACCTATTAAGCCTTCAATATGGCTTTATCCATTATCTCCTCAAATCCACACAACTAGGGAAATATTTTTGTTTTGATTTCAACTTGTGTGTGGCAATTTATATTCTTCATAACGTGGACAACAAGAACTACCATCAAACATGTACATATGGGTGATCTACCTAGTGACCTTGGCATCAAGGTTGTTGACATTCTAACTTTCCTTGGATAAATGGTGGTTGGGTCATGTCTTTAAGAAAAGAAAGCCCTCCACATGTTTAGCCTCTTGCACTTTTATGGGAAAATGACGAAAATGTATTAAGTTCCTAGAATGATGAACCATTGTCTAAACAAATGGTTGCCAATGGTTTTTGACCCATCCCATGATTTAAAAATTGCAAGAATTTTCACATTTCATATATGCTAGTGTAGCTTGTGCCATTGACCCAAGTGTGAACACATTCTTTATTTGTCACATTTTCAAAATTGAAAATTCAACAATTCGACAATATGAAGACATTAAAGGCTCGACTGATTTTTCTTCCAAACCCAATTTTTGCAATTCATTTAAATTTCAGCAACAAAATCCACTCAAAAATCAATATTTTTCACACCTTAGCTCTGAAAATTGTGAAATAAACTCTATTAAATCTGACTGGCTGAGGGCTTTCCAACAACACCAAGAACACACCCAAATTCCAATGCAGTTTTCAGCTTCAATTTTATTTAGTAAAATTTGAAAATATTCAAAATATGTGATTAGAAAATCTTAAGCAACCTTTCATAGTGTAGGCAATTGCGGTGATTTTTTTGAAAATTAAAAAATCATTTTGGCTCTCCTTTTTCAAAAAACAGCGAATTTCTTGCAAAATACTCTTTTTTCAAAATATTTTTCGCAAAATGTCGGGAATGCACCACCAAAAAAATCAACACCCGAGGATGGTTAGTTGGCCAAATATCACAAAGGAAAAGGAAAAGTTGGACTAATGAATATAGGTAACTTATGGGTACAACCCAAGTTAGTTATAATTGAAAACCCTAGTTGTGGTTCTCCTCCTCTCTCAAGAAGAGAAAAAATTGGTACACTACTCTATGGTGGTGGTGAAGAGTGATTTCCTTTTTGGATGAAATTTAGTATCCTGATGACCAAAACAAAGGGGGGGAGCTTGTGACAAGTACAAAGGCTTTTTTTTGGGGAAAAAATGGTTCTTTGTACCACATTATGAGGAAGAACTTTTTGAAGTTGCCAATTTTTGGACATTAGGTCGTAGCATGTCGTCAATCTATACCATGACAACTAAAATATTATATTGCCTTCTTTGACATTTAGCCAAATTTGGCTAAGTCTTCTTGTGGATGATCACCAACCCACCTTACCTCACAAAATTGAATAAATTTATAATTTAATAATTTAATAAAAATTAATCATTAAAAAAAAACACTAGTGATAATTTCAACTTTATGTAGCTAAAAGAGGGCCCTAAGAGAGTTTGACATTGCAACATCATGTCTTTGATTTTCATAGTTGAAAAACTTGCAAAATTGTTGTCTTCAACACATTCTGTGCACCTATATTTTGTGCTTTTCAAAAGTCAGATGTAGTGGTGTTTTTGGGGTTTAACAAACATGACAATTTTCTGACAATGTTCATGGTCATTGTTGACAACTTTGAAAGAAATCGACTCTTTTGCTAAGTGAAAAAACCCAAGAAAGCATGGAGGTGTTTTTATTTATTTATTTATTTTTGCACAAGAAGTTTAGTGATGACACCATTAAGTTGAAAGATTGGTTGATGTGTTGTTTGTCATTGCTACACCTTTCAATGCACATGATCATACTCTTAATCAAATATATAGTCATACTCCCAACCTTTCTCATTAGCCTATGTCAAATATGGTCACAAATTGTGCAAAGAATAGAAATTTTCTAAGAGCCATGGAGATTGCTGAGCATACAATTGAAAGGGCTAGTAATTGAGAAGCCAGTGGGGGGTGTGGTGTGAGGATTTCTGGGTTTAGGGTGTTTAGGGTTTAGGGTTAAACCCTAAACCGTAAACCCTAAACCCACCCTTTGGGGAGGGTGAAGCAAGCATCCACCTCATTGCTACTTCAATGAGCCAAATGGTAGTTGACATGTGAAAGTAGCCACCTCATTGTGACTTCACTGAAGTGAATGGTAGTTGACTAAGTTATATGTACATCTTTTTTCTTTCTTACAACTCCTTTGATCAAGCCCTTGTCTTTCTTCAAGCACCTCCATTTGTCTCATTGTTTGGGCACATTTTTCAACTTGCATGTTTATAACTTGTAAACCAAGGGTGGGGGGAACATGAGAGAGGGGCAAGGGGTGTGGGTGGGGGGAAGCAAAAGGAAAGCCAATGAGCTTTTATTTTGGGGCAATGAGGGTCAAATGGGTGTTTTTATTGAGAACTGCCCATAGTTCCCGAAGAATGGGTGAGAGGCCAATCAAAATTTGCTTGTTCAAAAATAAAAATAAAAACAGAAATTCTGTATGCACCCATGAACTTATTAGTAGATTGTGTTGGGGGGTGTTGAGTTTTTGGTTTTTTTTTTCTCAATCTGTTCCGCATTATGTTCCCACCAAGTTTCAAGGGGTTTCCATGAAGTTGTAAAGTTCCCAATGTGTTCCCAATAGCACCACACTTTTATTGCATATGCTTTGCCCAAAGTTGTCTTCTTTTCATCTATAATGGGTGGGCCAAATACAAACTTTCAGACCCTCCAAAGTTTCAATGCCAATGAAAATGGCTCATTACAAAAAGAAAAGTTAAAATTTCATGCCACCCCCATCTAATTGAATTGAATCATGCATATACCACCCATAGAATTGCATCTGTACTTGTTGGAATTAAATTTTATTTTATTTTTTGTTAGAGATGTTTACCAAAGGTTTAAGGTTTAGGTTTACCTATGTGACATGGAAGTCCTCTTGTGACCTAAAGGCATGTCCTATAAAAGCCAGGACATCTTTAGGGTTTTTTGAGGTGCCTTTCTACATGGGATGGGACTATCACCTTTGGGTTGTTCGTTCTTGAAGATGGAGAACCATGACAACCGGCAAGAAAGAAGCCATGAGTCATGTGTGCTAGCTGATAAGAATGTGTGGAAGCATTGTGTGGAGGAAATGCAATCAAGGATGGTGACAAGGAGTGTCCAGTCAATGTCATAAAAGTTTATTAGAATTGATGTATGCTTTTAGAATGTAATTATGTTGTTGTGATGGTGTGATGTTAATCATTGGAAACCATGTTTCAAGGATCATATGAATAAAAAATAATAGCAATTAGTGTGGATTGTCTTTGGAGGTTGCACAACACTATTGTTAATGACAATCAACACACACACCCAATTTTGATATTAAAATGATTATGTAACAAATTTCTAATTTTAGGGTTTTGAGTGTGAACAAAAAGTGATTTTAAGGTTTTTCAACTAGAGCCTGTTTTTTGTTGGCGGCGGGGAGTTTTTGCTCTCAATGGCATGGAGACAAAGAAGATCATTGAATGGAGATGCGATGGTGTTTGATAGCATTGAAACCTATGTGTCATTTTCTTTTGTTTAGTATGTGTGTGTTGCTATTGGACATAGGATGATTGTGTAGCAAAAGAGTTGCCAAGTGAAGTGCACTTGGCGAAAATCTCGTGGAGCAATGGCAAAAGGATGTGCAACAGTGAAAATAAGTAGTGTGATTTTGGTTTTTTAATGTAAGGAAGTTGTTGAAGATTGGTTTTTAAATCTCTGTCTCAAATGGAAGTATAAAAGAATCCGTTGCGCAATGTACTTAGGGAGGCAAAGTTTTTATTTAAGGGTTGGTATTGATGGCTGATGGGGGGGATGATGAGAAGTTTAGAGGTCTCGAGAAGGGCCAAAAACTCTTCTCAAAGTGTGTGTGTTTGGGTTGATTTGTATCTAGGTTTTGTTGGCTTGCATTTCAAGAGAAAATACCCTAATTTTTGGGAACTCAAAGAACTATAACAATCCATTGAAGTTACGAGGTCAATCATACAAAAGAGGATTGTGGTTCTTTGTAAGATTTTTTGAAGCAGTCACTGGGGGAAGTGGATATGTGTTATCTTCCTATTTTTTTGTTTTGTCAAGTGGAACGATGGTGTCAAGAACATTGGATTATGCGATCTGTGTGGGCTGAGGGATTTTGTCACCGAATGTAAACAAGAACTTGAGTTCCCGTGGATGTCTAATGTGGTCTGGGTTTGTGTGGTCTGAAGATTTTGAGAAAATGAAAGAAGGTTAGTGGGCTCAAAAAAGAGAGATCAGAGCAATCTGACCCCTTAGAGCCCTCAGGCCTCTCTTTGATGAAGAAGGCAATATCTTATGTGGTTACTAGACAGAATTGGGGTGGTTTCTAACTCATGCCAATGTGAAACTCTAAGAATGTATTTGTTGTTCAATATGTATATGATTTGTATTCTATTTGTTTTACGTCCTAGTTTTTTGTCACAATTTTTTTAATGTAATTGAAGAAAATTTTACTATGGTTTTGGACCATGGTTGGTTGTGATGATTTACATTAATTGGAGCACCAATAACAATACAATGGACCAAAACAAAAGAAAGGATTTGAAAGAAGCACAACATAGAAATGAAATTCAAGCTATAAATAAGTTCAACTTTCCTTTTTTTAGGTTTGACATTATACCTAGAATTGGAATTGTTATCAAGTTACTACAAGGGTTTGGAGTGTTCCATACTATGGGATTGGATCCAAATTGAACACGAATCGATGATTTGGCTATCCGTGTGTCACATTTTGGTTTTTACACAAGAGTTCACATATGGCTAAAAACTAATGATGGAGCTAGGAGTTGGATAAGTGTTGCCCACCAACATACCAAATTCTTTTTGTATCATTTTTATTCAACCCATTGAATATTGAATTACATAAGAAAAATGAGACAAGTCTTAAAGTAGAAGATTTATGGATCCATGTAATTGTTATTCCATCTCATCATAAAGTGAGGTTTTTCTTTCTTGGAATTGATGAGTTATTTGTTGTAGGGAACAAGGTAGTCAAGGTAAAACATATAGGTGAGAAATCCAAGGCTTTGGTTTGGAGGTTAAGGAAGGATTATAAAATAGAATTGCTTCAAGGAATTTTGAACATGAATATAAGATGCAATATGGTTTGCAACAACATTTTATTGGGTCTTTCCTTTTGTTGAATGATGACTCAAACTAAAACATAAAATTATATTGAAGTGAGGTTGGAGTTAGTTGATAAGATGATTCAAGGCTACCTTAAAAGTTGTTATATAATAGAAATATGGAATTGTGGATTTGAAAAAAATCAAGGTGAGGCTTGATGAGTCAAGCTAGTGAATGTAGCTATACTATGACAAATTGGAGAAATTGTTCACTAGAGGAAAAATTAAGGAAATTGAACAAGGAAATTTTTTTTGGTCAAAATTAAACACATAACTAAAAGAATTTTTCATATTTCATTGAACTATTAAAGCTTCAATGTCAAAGTCTTTCCCATCCAAGATCATGTTATACATGATACAACGACAAATAATTACATCAAGTAAAAACAAAACATGTAGATTGGTTTTAAGGAGTAGTTTTCAAAAGCTTTTCTTTAAAATACCAAAAAACATTTCCACATCACTTATGTCTCATGATAAATGTTTGTTGTACAATGCTTCAAATATAATATTTTGAATGTTGCCAAATTGTTTGTGTGGAATCATCAACCAAGGAAGCAAAAAGTAGCCCTTGTTAGTAATCAAATAAAGTTAGATTTCTTCCTCACCTTTGTTGAAATGAAACATATATCCATTCACTACCTTTATATACAAGTTACAAAGGTGTAATATGTGAACATTGTTCATTGAGCCAAATAATCCTACAAAAACATCATGAAATTTCTTTTGGCAATCAACCATTGCTTGTAGTTGCATGTTATAAACTTTGGTTTTGAAAAAAACATAGTCCCCAACAAAACCACCTCGAGGTTTTTGGATATGAATTTGTGTTACATCAATGGCACTATAGATAAAAGGCAAATTGCAAAATTTCCTAACCCCCTCATCACTTCTACCAAGTCTTCCCCTTCTAACCATCAAATTTGATTTCTAAAAACCACTTTGACAAAACAAACAAATCTTCATAAAACCAAATGCATTGTTGACTTGCCAATGTCAAACAACTCAAAGCAATGAAGGTACTCTGCACCATGAATAAGCTTGCACAAAAAACATGCAACATGGATTCCCATAGGTACAACACATTTATACTTTGTGTCTTTTTGCATCAAATGTTTTAGTTTGATAATTAAGTGAAAAACAAAATCCATGTTCACTTTGAAACATTCAATCCACCCCAATTATTGTATTGAGTCATTGAGAAATGTGAATACCAAGTTGTAGACCTAATTCTCACCCAATCACCAAGGTCTTTGTTGAACAACAAATTGTAAATACACAACAACCTTTATTAATGTAAAACCACAAAGTTCATCATGTTGTAGAAACATGATTTGCTTTTTGTAAAACATAATGGAAATTGACACCTTGAGGATGTTGAATCATTTTCATGGAAAAAAATAGACACTTGTGCACTTGCAAAACAATTTAAAACAAAAGTGCCAACAACACTACCTTCAAAGCCTGCATGCTACAAAAACTTCTTGCAAGAACATCACACAAAAAAATTCAAAGATGTAAAAGAAAAATTCAAAAAAACAACAACAACAACAAAACAATGCAACTATGAAGCTACGGATCAAAAAGCAAGCAAGAAAAATATGGAGCTACGTGGATCTACAAAGTGAAGAACAAGATTGAAGGCGGATCTACAGAGTTGCACATATTTGCAAAGTGAATAATAAGAATGAAGGTGAAATTACAAATAAGAAAAAGATGATGGAGTTGCACAAATATGTAAACTTGTGAATAAACAAGAGGGTGAAGTTGCAAAAGGTGGGTTCACGAGTTGTGCAAGTTGTAAGAGTGAAGGTGGAACTATGAAGGTGTTAACAAAGAAAAAATGCAATAATGATGAGATATTGCACAATGCAAAAGTTAACAACACCGTTCTTAAACAATGACAATGAAAAGCAATGATAACATTGCACATAAAGATGTTAATGGAAGGTTTTAGAACAAAGGTACATCAATAGTGGTAAGTTGTTGTCATTTTCCGTCGTAACCCTAGAAACCCTAATTGTAGGTGCTAACCTACTTAACTTTTTAATTAACTTACCCCTATGTGTGAAGAGGCCTTTATACATGTTCAAGCAAGCAGACATGCTATGAAAGGATTTTGATAAATTTTTACTTTCATAGTTGGTCTATAGCCAAACATTACTGAATCTCCTTGTGGATGCTCACCAATGTGGCAATATCACAAAATCAAAAATCAAGAGGGAAAAAAAGAAAAAGAAAAACTAGAACTTCCATTGGAATATTTAGCCAAATATGGCTATAAACCAAAAAGAAAATACAAATCTTAACACTGTGTTTGCCTACACAATGAAAACAAAATATATGAATCTAGTGATTTTTGCTCCTCTTTTCCTCCCTTCTGTCATCTGAAAACCTCCAAAATGATTTTTTTTTTCAATTTTTGGCGAAATTTCGCCAGTAGAAAAATCGATGGAACTTACATTCCATGGTAGGTACCTATCTATCTATTTGGTGCCAGAACTGGTTGCAGGTCGCCACAGGGATTTTTTTCCCATAATTTGTGATGTAACTGAACTGGCAATCATCCCATAATAGAGTTTCGCCAAATTTTCCTATAAACATTTTATGAAAGTTTAAAAAGTTAAAGATTCCTTCACATTTTTGGCTACAAGCTAAATATGAAAGTAGAAATTTTTAAACAACCTTCTACAATTTTTTTGCTACATACCTGAACCATGTACAGAAGAAATGTGGCGATTTTTTTCATAAAATTTCTTCAAATTATGGCTATTGAAAATCTCAAAAAAGCACTTGATTTTAGAAGTTCTAATTTTTAATATAGTTTATTTGGCTATATGTAGCCAACCGAGAAAAAATAAATGCTGCTGAATCTCAGAGCAATAGCTGATGATGGTCTGGATGTTCATAGCTGATGGAGCTGCTTTGCAAATGGCATGAATTCCCAACAAAAAGATGCTTGCGGTGGCACAATATGATCAACAATCTCAAGTGTAATGCAGGGAATTTCAATCCCACATTCCTGAAAGCTGGAACCAACTATGATTGTCCTCGGGCAGGGTGTACTTTGCAAAATGAACATCAATTTTGAGGAATGAAGCCATTGCAATTTGGTATTTTTGAGCTTGCAGAATGATCCAAGTATGTAGGTGGTAGGTTTGTTGCCTTGAGAGAGCTTCCCAGGTACTTCGCAAAATGAACATCCAATTTGAGGAATGAAGCCATTGCAAATTCAGTGCTTTTGAGCTTGTGGAATGATCCAACTATGTAGGTGGGTGGGTTTCCTGCCTTGAGAGAGCTTCCCAGGTACTTTGCAAAATGAATGTCAAATTTTGAGGAATGAAGCCATTGTAAATGCAGTACTTTCAAGCTCACACAATGATCCAACTATGTAGGTGGTGGTTTTCCTGCCTTAAGAGCTTCCATATCTGCTTCTAGAAGTACCTGGGAAATCACAAAGGAAATAGGGTTTTGGCAACCAGAAGTATAAAAGAAAAGCACAAAAGAACTAAAGGATTTCAGTGATGATATCTGTGAATGGTTTTTGACATTGTACCTCAAGTGCCTTAAGCAGGCTTTTTTGTCTTGTGCGATCAATTTGCCATGCTGCCAGCTTGTTCCCAGGTATGGCTGTATCAAGCTCAGCGTTATGATCCTTCTGGATTTCAGAACTTGCACATTTTTCTGCTTGTCCATCATTCAAGCTCTCTCCCTGTAATCCTGCTGTTGATACCTTATTATCCAGATCGACTCGCTGGAGAGAACTTTGGTATGATTTTGCAGTAGGGAGTACTATACATTCATCCATTTGCGTGTAGGAGGCCTTGTTGTCCTGCTTCTACTCACACACCAATGCATCAGAGACATAGAGTTCACAGGCTAATATGCAATCACGTCATTTTATGACCACAATCTAAACAAGCACAGAGACAGACAAAGTGTCAGGAGCTCCATCTCTACGGGTTTCCTTTGCTCAAGCAATGTCAATGGCTGGGCTACATCACCATGTGACCCGAAAGCTGTAGACAGAAATAAGAAGGTTGGAGTACAAAGTGGCAACTTCTCTTAACAAACAATTCAGACACAAGGAAGAACATGGGCTAGAATTCTGTATCTTTCTCAAACAATCTGTATCTTTCATTTTGTTTGAGTGGGGGAGGAGAGGGGTAGTTGGTTACAGCAACACAAGAACACTGGAGAATCATAACTGCTCTTCAAGGACTCAAGGATGAGAGGTTTTGAAATGGATGAGCTTCATGGGGGAGCAAAGGTGGCCATGTTTCATTGCACACAGTATGTGATTGCAGATGTTGAAAAGTATAGAACAAACAAACTTGGATACTTCCTGGCCAAAACTTGCATGACACAAAAAAGGCCTCTTCCTTAGATGTCAGAGATCTACTGCTTCCTTTCTAAGGTGGGGTTTCTTTGAGTGTTGGTCTGGTATCTGACTTTTTGAACATACTAGCCTAGTCCTGGTATGGGGTACTTCTTCAGATTTTCATACCAGCCTAGTCCTGATGTTTAGTACTATTGGAAACTTTCATACCCTCTTGGTATTGGGTCCTAGACTAATTTTGATTGGATGGAGGTATGTACTATGTTTAGGAGAAGGGCCTGTACGCAGGTCCTTTTCCTACATAAAGCAGAGCTGGGATTTTTTCACTTTTTAGAAATAGTGACAGGCTGGCTGGTACCTTCTGCTGGTCAGAAGATCCCAGTACAGCCTGGCTGATACCTTCCACCGCAGAAGATCCCACTTGCTGAAAAACTGGTTTCTTCAGGCAAGTAAGGGAGCTGAACATACAAAGGAAAATATCCAGGCAGTGCTTTACGTACTATGTACCTAGAATTGAAACTGGTATAAAATTGGTACAAAGGTTGGTATTACCTAAGGTCCCTATGAGTGTTGTGTGGATATGTACTTTCAGGCCATACCCAACAGACAGGATACAAGATAAAAATGCACATGTCAAGCCCAGAGGGCCCAAGCTTGTTATAATATTAGGAAAACTAAGCCCTCTGGGCATGGTTTAGATCTTTTCTTTTTTGGAACAAAATGGCCCACAAGTCACCACTGTAGGAGGATTTTTTTTTAGAAATCGCCATATTTAAATAATAGTGAAATTATTACCATATATAGACAACAGGTTCTAGCATGTGACCAAAATATAACAAGATCCCTAAACTTTTCTACTTTCCTCTCTGACCAACTCGTAGCCAAATCTAGCTAAAATCCACCTCTGGATGTCACCAACCCACCTAACTCACCAATTTGATAAAATTTTAAATTATTATTATAATATTTTATAATATTTTATTAAATTATTAAATTTAAAAAATAATTTAAAAATAAAAAATAACAACACACACACACACAGAGGGAGAAAAAAACACTAAGGAGGAGAAATCTCTTAAAAGAACTAAGAAGATTTATTTACCCTGTCTGCCCGAAAGCTGACGACTGCAATTTTGTCTTCCTGGTTGTTCGTCTTCTTGCGCTTCTTCCTCTTCCGCTTCTTGCGCTGCCTTTTTTTAATTTTTTTTGGGTCTTACTCGCGGCTTCTGCGATTCCAATAATTATGTGACGAATGGCGACGGGACGGAGAAGAAATCCAGTGGCATGCTGAAGACTAACGGAATTACTGATTGGATTAGCATCAGAATTAGCACCGGTGGGGTCCAAGATGAGGCTATTAGTGATGGGATTAGCATCAAAATTAGCACCAGCTGGGGCAAGATGCCGGAATCGGTGATGGGATTAGCATCAGAATTATCACCAGAGAGTGGGGAAGAGCAAGCATCTAGACCCACCCAACCAGTTGAGAGCAGCATGATGATGATGATGATGATACAATGACACGTTAACACAAAGGAATAGAAGAGGAGCAGAAGATCTTCAAAAGGGAGTTGTTGCATCAGCAAGCGAAGAAAAAACTCTTGTGGTGGTGGTGTTGTTGGTGGTTTTGAGCTCATCTCACTGGAGCTTGTTTGTGTGCTTTTTGGAAGAAGCAGTTAGTTTTCTGGACGTGGGTTCAGATTGCCTTCAGCTATGGTGGGTGTGGCTGTTGTGGTGGGTGTTGGACCTGGCTTAGGTCTCTCCATCGCCAGACGCTTTGCCCGCGAAAAATACACTGTTGCTATCCTGTCCAGAGATTTGGGTTACCCACTACCGACCTCTGTTTCTCTCTTCTCTTTTTCTGATTTTGTGAGTCTATTTTTTGGGTTGTGTTCCGGGTTTAGGGTTTGTTATCATCCTGTCCAGAGATTTCTAGTCTGCTGTGTCTGAGGACCCATGTGAATTTTCTAACTGTGACCAGTAGTGTTCCAGCTCCAACAGATGATCTGACACTTGAGGAGACACGGGGTGCACATTTTGGGATTGCAGAGAAGCTCACAAAGATGGCTGAAGACATTGCGGAGAAGGAAAAGTCTGGGCAGGTGTATGCAATTCGTATTGATTGTGCCGATTCCAAGTCAGTGAAGGAAGCATTTGAAGCAGTCAATTCTCTGGGACCTGTTGAAGCCCTGGTAATACAACTTTCCTCTGTGAAATTGGTTTTTTGTCATCTCACCAGCGTGAAAATGCTTGTTACCCATCTTCATTTTTGGATCACCTTTGCAACCCATTACAACTACTTTGCTGTCAAATACACATTTAGGGTTTGATGGTCCATACGTTGAATGATGTATTTTTGTGAAAGTACTCATGATTATGCAATTGGTATTGGAGAGATTTTATTTATTTATGGATGGGATTTGGTTTTTTGGCTAGCAATTAGTGGAATCTGTAGGCTGATGAATTTTCTTGTGAATGCACATTGGGATACTCATGCTTTTGCTATTTTGATTTTTGTAACTCCGCATTTTTAAGGTCCCTGATTTTGGGGGGGGGGGCAACAACAGGGTGATAATAGACAGTTTGAGATAATACATTGAAGTGTTTTGGCTATGCAGGTGTACAACACAAATACATCATTTCCCTGGCCGCCTCCAAAGTTCACAGAGATTAATGTAGAGTCATTTCAGCGCTCAATAACAATACCTTGCGTTGGTGCTTTCCTCTGTGTTCAGCAGGTAGGGGTTTATTTATACTTGTTGCCTGAAGCTGTCAATGCTACTTTGATGCATGTTGATGTCAGTTGTCTTTGAGTTTGAGCTGTGATAAATCTTGCAATTCATCAGGTTTATCTGTACTGATGTGCCATGTTGGGAGAACAAATTTTCTATATGTTCTCTGCACAATGATAGTCAATATTTGTCTCAGTTAGTTCATCTTCAGTAATCAATTCTGCAGCTGAAATCAATAGTATCTGGCTCTCTGCTTCCTGCTTGATAATACCTGAAGTTGTGATCCCAGGTCATACAAGGCATGGTTGAGCGGCAAAAAGGGACTCTGCTTTTCACAGGAGCTACTGCTTCCATGCGTGGGGGTGCAGGGTTTTCAGAGATAGGTGCGATCTTTTTCCTTTCTCTAGTATGTCTTCCTTCCAATGAGCTCCCCCTTTTTCCAAATTTTTAGGGTAGGGGTAGTTTTCTTTTTATCTGTATATCATTGGGGAGCTTTGGAAAATGCAGCTTGTGGGAAATTTGCATTGAGGGCACTGGCGCAGAGTCTGGCACGAGAATACCAACCACAAGGCATCCATGTGGCACATATAATTGTTGATGGTATCATATCCAGCACCAGGTATCTACACCCCCCCCCCCGTACCATGGAATATCTCACAGAAAATATTTTCCAGAAGTTTCAGGTGAAGCTCAATTTTCTTCTGCTCTAATTGTTTAAGGTTTTTTTTCTCAAAAATTACAGCAATGTCATGGTATGTAGCAACTATTGGAGATTGATGATGAGTAGAAACCTTGCTATGCACTGAGTGAAATTGCTGCACAGTAGGATTAGCCACTGAATAGCACGCTGCCGAACCTGATGTGGGTGCCAGGTATAACACCATAAGAGAGGAGGATGCCATGATGAAACCAGACGAAATTGCAGAGATCTACTGGCATGTTCACTCTCAACATAAGAGTGCATGGACCCATGAGTTGGATGTCCGCCCATTCCCAGAGAAATTCTAGTGTGCAGTGATACCTAATCAAACAGGTCTTAGCAGCCAGTTGGAACTGGCAGTTTGGGAAGCGGACTGAATCTCCCTTATAGAGGTCCACCAAGTTTTGCTCCCTCTTGTTCAGTTGAATCACCTAAGGTTTACTGTTGTACAACTTTGTCTTTTTTGCTTCTCTACATCACAATGTAGAATCTGTGGTAGAGTCAGGCTGTAGAACAATCATGCGTGCAAAGTCCAAATAGGAGTCATGATTCAACCTTTGTAGATCATGTTACCAGCCATGAAAACAAAGATTGGGTATGGATGTCAAAACAACAAACATACAAGTTTAAATCCATGAATCCAGCTTCTACTCCTCTCTGTTCTTTTCCTTCTTAACGTCTTTCTTGTGCACCATTTTCTCAGTTCCATCTGTGTAGAATTCAAAGAAACATTTGAAGTTCCTGCAGCAGCATCAACAAAAGATGGCATGGTAATCAGCAGGATTTTACAGCAACAGAGTGGTATGGCACCTTACACAGAAGATAGTTGGGCATGAGAGGACCTTACACAGAAGGTAGTTGGGCATGAGAGGACCTTACACATAAGGTACTTGGGCATTTACTTGGTTGGTTTTCGATGCCAGGTAAGGCCTGCTGGTGGGAGCTGTACCAAAATGCAGTGAGGCCCACACTCATTGCCAATTCCACCTTCTACAAGTCACTTATTTCAGGATGGTTCCCATTGGAGGGTCTTATTAAGGCCTTACCCTACAGATGTGGCCCTTTGAGATGTGGAATCTTACAAGTAAGATGCCATCCTTTGAGGACACTCCCTATTCTGCCACAAAATTGTGCCATCTTCTATTACAAGTATGGAATTTAAGCAGGTCATTACAAGAATAATATATTGATTAAAGCCATGTGGCCTAGGGCTTTACTTAGTGTAAAGTCCATGCTTGGATTTTATTATTTAATATTTCCTAATGTTTATTGACCATAAAGACCATGCTTGGGGTTTTTTTTAATAATTTTTTTGTCATTGGGAAAAGAAAGTGATGCAGGCATTTCAGAAAATGCAAGCATTAGTGTTGAAGTGGCCAAGGTATTACAGTAATGATGGTGGATGTGGGTGCAAGTATAAGATGTTTTGTTTGCCAACTAAGCAGAAGCCAGGTGACTTTCCATCCTATTATCTTGCATTTTTAAATTTTTTTTCAAAGAAAAGTTATTTTGAAGGATAATAGAGATTTTATAAGAATATGTAGGAATATTTTATCCTTCAAATTAGAAAAAAATTTAAATAATGTAAAATTTACCCATAGGAAGATGAAAAGTTATAAGTGGTATGTGATGATTCATTTGACATAAATGGATAATAAATGAGGAATAAGTATAACTGAGTTTGATTAACTTGTAAATGAATGTGATTAATCATTCATTCATTTTATTTTTTCAAATATATAAATGGTAGTGATTGGAATTTTAGTTTTAAAATTTGCATTCAATAGTTTGATGTTATTAATTTTTATTAAGACTTATAGAAATACCATATTTGAAAATGAAGTTTTGAGTAAATAAACATAATGTGAATATTATTGTCGATATTGTTATGAAAGCCTAATGATCTTTGGTGAGTGATCCCCATAAAGGAAAATCTTTAGGTATGTGTGGTAAACTCTCTTTTGGAACGTAACTTTCACATAAAGTTTTAATTTTAAACGTGTGAATGATCTTACCCCAAAAAAATGTGAAGTTTTATGTTTGAGGATTATGTGAATGGGGAACGTATAAATGTTATGTTGTAATATGATTAGGTAGTTTACTTATGTTTTAGAAGGAATTTAATTAAAAATTAACCTTCATAGTTCCGAACATATTTAGGCTATACGAACTCATTAAAAAAGTGTATAGGGGTTGGAGAATAAAAGTAAACTTAATTGATAAAGGTAAAAGTTTGGGTGTGTAGGGTTTTTCCTTTTAAAAATTGGGTGTGATAAAATTATAAATGAAAATTTAAAGGGATTAAATCATGAGTTTTTTGTGAACTTTGTGAAAAAGGTGCATTGGCAAATATACCAACATTAATTAACATTAAATGGCAATTGTTCCAAGTGGACAATAAACATTTTTGAATTTTTTTCCCCAAAAAACCGCCCATTATTGGGTGATTATCAATTCAACTTGTGTTGATAATTATTTGATCTGATGTTAAAAATTGGGTTTTAAGAATCAAAGTGGTTTTTTAACAATTTTTTTATAAAATTAATACAATACACGTTTTTTAAGCCATTTAGAACAATTGGTTATATTTGGTTGATTTTTTACCATTCTTTAAAAAATTTAAATTAGCAGTTTGAAAGTTTTGAAATTTTGCAAAATTTCCATTGGCAAAAAAAACGTGTGAAAGTGAACAAATGTTAGTTTTAATCTATACAAAATTTCAAAAGAATTTATTGTTCATCAAGGATAATCACCATCTATTGTTAATTAATATTTGAGATTTTAGTTATTGCATATATTTAATTTGAAAGAAAATACCATGTTGGCCATTAAGGACAATTATCATCTATTACTAATTAATGTTAGGGATCACATCATAAACTTAATGGGTCATCATTTGGTAATAATAATTGTGCGAAATCTATTTTTCATAGGTTCATATGGAGTAAACATGGATGTCATTCATTTACTTGTGTTGTTTGAACATTGATATTGTGCGCATTGTTTAAACACGAATATTGTATGTATCACAACTGCAACCTTAAGTTCATGACCAAAGCAAAGGGCATGGAAAGGTGAGGGCTGAAAACGCAACCTAGGATCACATTCACACTTCCATGAATTGTGAAAAAATGTGAGGGAATGAGCCCACACATTCTCAAGTGGACTCTCACTTTGGGGAATTAAAGTCCCAAGGGACTTTCAAATCTTTAAAGAACAATTTGAAGGGTCAAAACTCATTGGATTGAAAAATTATTTATACCATTGGAATTTTTTTGAAACATAGATGTCTAAAATGGGCTCACATGATCCATTTAAGTATTTAAAACACAAATTATGGTCGAAAAAAAGTTCGAAAGTCAACTACAAGATAAGAATCACCCTAAATTATGTGCATGCAGGGGGCATGCCACATATCATTGGAAAGCTTTTGATGAGGGATAAAACTTTTCTTCAAACGACACTTCAAACAAAGGTCCACACAAAAAGTTATAAGCGTCCAAAATGGTGGGAGTCCTAAATTTCGAAAATTTTGAAATTCCTGACTTGGGAGTCTCGAGAAAATTGATATTTGGGTGTAGTCCCCGTGGCTAATCATGAAGAATACTATGAGGGGGAAAATGGCGGCTTCCCCCAAGTCCAGATTGTGGTGAGTTTTATGAGTTTTATGAGTCCATGTATGAGCGACTCATTCGTGCACCAAAAGTGTTCCATTTATGCATTAACCAACTAATTGTTTGGTTTGTGCAGGTCCATATGAATAATTAACCCGCTTATCACTCATCTTAGTCCCCATCTCGGAGCTTTAATGTGCCCCTATTATTCCCAAAGTGCTACAAATTAAGGAGCATACCTTAACTCCTATTATTTTCACTTTTGGGTTTGCATTTGAGTCTTTCAAAGAGTTTGGGGGTGCGTCAATATGTCTATTCATGTTGTTTACACGCAAAAATCATACACACAATTTTTGTGTTTAAATAATGCATAACAATCGTGTTTAAAAAATACAAACATATGAAATAAACCTATGAAGTTTGTAAATTTGTGATGCATAACTTATGTAAGAATTTGAAAAAAAAAACCATAATTACCCTAGGTCTTTAGTTGTAAACCTTATTTAAGAATCGGACCTAAAGGTTATTTTAAATAATTTAACCAAATATCAAAATTGACATTTGATTTAATATTTTAATTATTTGTGACTTAGGTAACTCAAAACCCATAGTTTATTATTCAATTATTATCCCATATATCACCTTAAATGATATTGGATTGGCTCATTATGAAAAAATCAATTGATACCCATTTTGATTTTGGGTTGACATTTGATACCTGCCCAACATTGGAAAATGTGCCAAAATAATACTCAAAGGAAATAAAGGTTGGGTTTTTTCTTTCTTTTCCTCGATTCCAAAAAAGGGTTTCTTTTGTAGCATTTAGCACCAAAAATAATAATATTTCATAATTGTGCATATTTATATGTCTGAAACCAATCTAATATAATTATTGTTATTTGTCCTCTCCTAATGGCATGAAAAAAGGTTATAAGTTAGCATCATTAAATGGCGCAACAAGAATTCAAAATTCTTTCTTATTCAAATTTTTGTGACACACACAATTAAAATCCCTCTATCACATTTGCATGTAAAGACATTATCGTTAGAACTACAATAGAATAGAAAACTAATCCAAAACAAGTTATTATCTTCTCCTCTAGCGGCTATAACTTGATCAACTTTGAAAATTAATAATTAAAATAATTACAAAAGATCAAAAATCAAAAGAATAAGATAAGATAAAAAGATAAGGAAGGAAGGTCAAGAATAAAAGGAAAGAAAATAAAGTAGGATAACCCATAACCAAACATTCTTTTATAACCAAACGTCCCTTAAAAACAAATTAAAAACCTATGACCAACATATTCCACCACACACTCACATTCAATGGGAAACTTATCACCAAACATTTGGCTAAATACAAATTTCTATGAAATTTTCCAATAATATAAACCCCTCAATAAATAAAAAAATGTTTGGTCATGGGTTTGGGGCATATTCATGTGCACAAATGTGTATTTTTTAAAGGGAGGGACCCACGATGTTTGGTTATAAGTATTGGATAAATCCTTGAGATTTGATACAACCCATAATGACATGTCTATTATTTATTGATGGGGTGACAAACAAGAGAAAAAAATTAAAGGAAAATATTGGAATATTATGTTATTCGACAACTTTGCTTTAAAAAAATTTCCCTTCAAAACTTAAGCATGGACAATTTCAAACGTTAGAGTAGAATCTAAATTCGTTTACAATAAGGCATTTTGTATTATTTTCTAGAAGACAACATGTCCAAGTATGCTGATTATGTTGAAGAAGGTATTCAAAATTTCTAAAAACTTGTATGTCATAGTGCAATAATGTTAAAGTCTCAAGTTATTGATAACACAACTATAAAAACAAAGTGCCAATTTAAACCCACTATATAATGTTAAAATCAATTAGTCCAAAACGTAAAAAAAAAAAAAATGATGACGAGACTAGATATTAACTAGATATAATAGTGAAAAGAATAAAAAAGGACACCAAAATAGAGGTTAAGATAGAGAAGACAAATGACTAGTGTAAGATTGTTATTATAAACAAGCTTTATAATGAAAGGTAAAAAAAGTTTTTATGTTACCACTAGTTGGCTATAAACATAGCAAAACAACTATGAACTAATAGAAAACTAGGATCTCGTAAGTTCCCCCAAGCTTGTTTAAATTGTGGCTTTAGATTTACACCAACAACCTACACAATAATAATAAATGATAATTTAATCTAGGAAATTTTTTAAGTTTTTTTTATTTAATCTTTGAAACTTGGAAAACAAAATAACATCTTTTTATGCATATTTAGAACTAACAAAATTTCTTTTGTCTTGGTTTGATTTCAAGAAAACCCAAAGTTTTGCTTGGGGTGAGGTGTGAACCCCTAATCCATTAGAGGTTAAAGGTAGGAGGATCTAATCAACCATGATGTTGAATGTCCCTTGTAGAAAGAGGATTGGTGCCATTCATTAGGGAACTGATAATAAGGAGAATGTTCCTTCACAATCTACATAAAACATTGGTTAGAGATGAGCAAGAACAAACAAGACTACCAATGGCATGTGAATAATAGAAGCTTTAAAAGAGGTTATGGGTGTAGTGGAAAGTGGTTTCACATCACTACAAATGGCTAACCAAACTTGGAATATACCTTTAACATCCTTATCAAATCGCCTCACTAGTATTGTCATGAATGCTAATGGAGTTCATTCATTTGAATATTCATCGATGACTTGTAATAAAATTATACTTAACTTTTAGTTTAGTTTTAGTTTAATTTCAATTCACTTTTAGCTAAGTTTCAATTCACTTCAAGTTAATTCATAATTCAAATCTAATTGACTTTTAATTGATTTTTTGTTAAGTCTTAGTTTACTTCTAGTTAACTTTTAATTCACATCTAATTAACTTTTAGTTCATTTCTAATTAATTCATAGTTAACTTTCAGTTCACTTCTAATTAACTCCAAATTAACTTTTAATTCATTTTTAGCTGACCTTTAGTTCACTTCCAATTAATTCTTTGTTCATTTTTAGTTAATTCTAAATTCACTTTTAATTAAGTTTAAATTCATTCTCATTTGAATATTAGTTCCTTCATGAGTGCACATAGGTGAACATGGGCCACATGTAAAAGCTTCTCAAGAAACTTTTTTGAGCTAGATGCCCAAGGGGCATAATGAAGGTATAATTCCCCATTATTTTTAGTTTGTTCAACACTAATTTTGGGTACGTTTTTTTGTCATAACCTTTTTTTGTTATCTTCTTTGCAATAAAATTTCGTCAAATTTTTAAAGTTCTTTCAATAATGTACACATTTGTTTTTCTTCTTAAAAATATCAATTGATTTGAAAAGAAAATATTTCAATTTTGTTATTGAATACAATTTCAACGACCATTTTGTGGAAAAGTCAATCACAAGATTTATAAATGGATAATATAAAATAAATGAAAAAATATATTTCATATCTTAAACCCTCATTTGATTTTTAAAATTATATTATACAATTTTCCTTTTGATATATCATAATTTTACCAATATAATATAATTTAAATGCATGATACATAATTTATTCACATATAATATTTATAAATGGATCATAAATAAATTTTAATAAAAATATAATAAAAGATCTTATATTAGCCATACTATTCTGAAATAAAAGCTTAATTTTAATATCTATTTAAATATTTAAATATTAATTAATACCATATAATTAATTGATTTTATGAAATTATAAATTTTATTATGTTTACACATATAATATCTTAAGTTTTACTTTAAATTATGTTTAAAATTATATGTAAAAATAAATTACGTTTTTTCACATCTCAAGCTTTTATTTGATTTAAGAAATTATTTTATACAATTTCGTTTATAATAGATCATAATTGTACTCCAAAACATTAATTTAGATGTATGATTTATAACGTATTCACTATATAACATTTATAAATGGGTCATAAATGCCTTTTACTACCTAGCCTATTCAAGAAATAAATTACATTGCCTACCTAATCAAGTAATTAATTCAAAAAAATCACAAATCAACATGACAAAGTACCTACTATTTAACCCACATACATATGACCTACTAGCTATTTATTAACTATTACCTATCCTACTTATTATTTATTTAATATACCAATTGCATAACCTACCTAATTAATTAATTACACCTACTACCTAAACCTTAACCTATATAATAAATTACTTACATAACCTAATAAATTAAATAATTAATACAAAAATATTATCACATTTCAACATGATAAAATAACTATTATTTAGCCCACATACATATTGTTTACTAATTACTACATTACAACTTACTA